>Ga0099824_1009677_pt1 | contig 11730 bp, 2 predicted proteins | sample SiratrowhiteBW_FD_76837 | JGI IMG/M metagenome (GOLD analysis project Ga0099824, IMG submission 76837) | Root nodule microbial communities of legume samples collected from California, USA - Siratro white BW | ecosystem: Host-associated > Plants > Roots > Nodule | place: USA: California... | reverse complement strand
ATATATAATAATTTTATATAATTTAATAAATAATAAAAAGAAATTATATATTTTTATTATATATATATATAAATATATATATATATATATATATATATATATATATATATATATATATATATATATATCACTTTCATAGATGTTAGTGTAAGTGTTTTATTTTTTTTTATCATATCATTATTTTTTTAGTATAATTCTTTGCACACGCTTAAACATTTTATTTTAAATCTTTTTGATTAGATATGTTATAATGTTTTAAAATTTTATTATTACATATAAATGTTATATTACATATTTGTAATCCCAGGAAAAAACAGTTGCATATAAATAAAACTTATTATTACATAACTTATATCTGAAAATTTGTCTTTAATAATTATATAAAATTTAGACGACAGTTATTTAACTTCAGGCAATCTTGACTAACGAATTTTCCAGTAATAACATAAATTAAATAGATAATTTTTAGTTGGGGTTTAAACTGTTCAAATGGTGATACTTCATTTTGGTACAATTAAGATGTCATGTGTATTGTACAAGATGAAAAAGGTATCGTATAATGCTCAACTTGATACCCAATAACAATGTATAATAAACATGTACTTACCATAACATTACCTATGTTTATAAGAATCTTAAATGAAAATTGATTCTGTGAGATGGGGGCATAATAACGTAGGCCTATGCTACCTTTATTCTAAAAATCAAGGTATATTTTATTCTTGTCGTGTTATCCCAAGAGGGTAATGGTGTTAACCTTCATCAATGCTCAAGAAATTGTTTATTGAAATTGTTTCATTTTTCTAAGTTAGTGTTATTTAACCACAAATTGACTTAAAGTTATATTTGTTAACTTTTATAATAATTACTTCAAAATCATATTTATAAAAAAATTTCAATTAATTGACAGGTATAGTTACATTGACAACTACTTATATATAATAATAGTTATTATAAAAGTTAATATTCTTATTATGACCATTAATAAAAGAACTTTCTTTCACAGTATTACAAGTGTATTTGAATAAAATTCATAGAACTTATATGAGAGGTTGACTAATGAATTGAGTTGTTTTAAGGAGTAAAAGTTCTCTAGACCTTTTTTTTTTTTTTTTCATTAAGATTTTTCAGCCATAGGCAAAAATCAAGTATTGAGAAATTCAATAATTAATAATTATTAGTATTATGCTTGTTGCATTCATTAGATCACATGTCTGCATAAATGAGGTGAAATGTGAAATTATAATGGAATTGTTCAACTGTTCCTCTGTGAGTTTTCTTGTAAGGAATTGTTCAACTGTTCCTCCTGGGTTTTCTTTGTTTCCAAGTGCTAATATCTTCTGCTGGTGAAGATTCAATAAATTGGACTATTTTTAGAAATTTATAATTAAAATAAGTTTGTTCTTAAATATATTATCAAATTAAAGTTGTTTTTATTATTCACCCAGTTAATTTATGATGATTTCCATGACATGAATGTATTTTTATTGTAATTAATTTTAAAAATAAAAGGTCCCATTTAAAAAAATAAGTATACTTTTATTGTCATTAAATATGTTACTGACATAATTATTCTATTAATAGAAAAAAAAGTCAAAAGTAGATGTTAATATAAATTGGATTATTTTTTAGAAATTTATAATTAAAATAATTTTGTTCTTAAATATATTATCAAATTAAAGTTGTTTTTATTATTCACGGAATTAATTTATGATGATTTCCATGACATGAATATTTTTATTGTAATTAATTTTGAAAATAAAAGGTCCTATTTAGACACATTTATTCTATTAATAGAAAAAAAAAGTCAAAAGTAGATGTTAATAACATAATATAGAATGATACCATTTTAATTATTAGTTTATAGGAATACTTGCACATATTCTATTGTAAATTGAAACTAACTTTTATATAAACTAATTTATAAAATTTCATCAATTTTTAAATTTATATTTAATTTATTAATAAATTAATTTTAATTTATATAGAAATTAACTTTTACTTTTTACTTTTTTTTTGTTTTAGAAAGAGTTTAATCTTTATTAATAAGTATGAACAAGTAGAGGGAGAAACTGCATTTATTTTCAAAGGAATTACTAAAAATCTCAGTATTTAATTATTTTATCTTATATTAAATGTCTACATTAATATATTATATGTCTTTTTTTAGCTCTTTTCTAATAAAATAATATTATTTTAAATTAAGATTCAAAATGATAACAGTGAGATGTATATAGTATTGCAAAAAAAAAAAAAAAGATCACAGTCAAGATTCAAAATAATATTATTTTTATTTATTCTAATTTAAGGTTTAGAAAAAAGAAAATAGCAGAGATCCAATTGAAAAATATATAAATTTTAAGTATTCAATAGATAAAAGAAATTTAATAAAAATTCAATTAAAAATATTTAAATTTATAAAAGAATTAAAATTTAATTAAGCTTATTTTATATTAATAAAGATGAGAGAGAAATATACTCTTTAATTATACATTTTATGTCTTGAAAGAAGTGAATTCCACTCATATATATATATATATATATATATATCAGCCCATTCCAGTTGTGACTGTCACAAAGTTTCTTCCTCTATCTAGTGCTGATAGAGGGTCTTGGGAGATATGGAAAAGTGGGTGGTTTTGGTGATGGTGTTATTGTCATGGGCAATAAGAGAAGCTTTTGGTGCTAAAGGTGAAGTAACATACGATGGAAGATCTCTCATCATTGACGGCCAGAGAAAAATTCTCTTCTCTGGTTCAATTCATTATCCTCGCAGCACTCCTCAGGTATGTCTAATGTCTGTGCTATCATCATTTCATGCATGTCTCTGTTTTCATTTTCATCTTTTGATAATGAGGTATTATAATGCCATTGACATGCTCTGTAATCTTTTCTGCATTCATCTGTGTTCTTTCCAAGTGCATTTCATATAGTGGTATGGTTTCTGATAACAATCCATTGAAGTAACAGGCATTGATCACGGACTTGTATAAGAAGTCACATTCTTTGGATTCTTGTGTCTGAATAATGCTTAGACACTAATTCATTAATAAATGGTCCATTAATTTTTTAATTAAAGTAGCTCATGCTTCCTCTGCATTTTTGGGTAGGTAAGTTGCATCCCGTTCAGATGTAAACTTGTGAGCTAATTTTGCATTCATGTTCTTCTGAATGTCCAAAAAAATGATAGAAAACAAATGAGAAATAAAAAAAAAAAAGATTACGTTTAAGATAGTTAATTATCTCCCCGAAACCTGGTGTTTATTATCATTATCTCAGCCAAAACATGGTGTTTATTAAACTCTTAAGTAAACTTAAATTTTATTTCAAAAAACGGTCCTCTGTCCAATAATCCAGTCTCTGCATTTAATTAAATATGCCCTTTTGTTCAACTAACCCACCTGCACTGTAGATAGCTCATACCATGTTTTGAACCACACAACCAAACCGTTAACAGTTGCAAATTCACTATTGCATCACGGGCATGTTTGAGAATTTTTTTTTTTTTTTTCCTGGTGCATGAATAAATGATAGAGGAGGTTCTTCTCAAACATTTTGGTTGGTTTGAAACATCAAGAGACCATCATTTGCTATATACATTTAATTCATTAAGTACTAGTTTATGGTTTCTCAATTTGTTGACTCAAAAACTAATCTTGCTGACTAGATATTTTGCTAAACCAGAGACTAATCTCACTAACCAGATCAAACACTTATCCAACTGAACTAAAAATAATTTAGTTAATATTTTAAGTGTGAATTCAAATTTTATATTTAAAAAAAAATGAGTTAAAGGAGTTATCCATAAGTTTGTGATGAGTAGACTTAACGTTTACATATGAATACCTTAAAAGGGGGAAAATATGAAGAAAAGGACAAGAGGAGTTAAGGTTAAGCGTTTTTGACAAATGAAGGATTGTTGCAATGCAGATGTGGCCAGATTTGATAGCGAAAGCAAAGGAAGGAGGAGTGGACGTTATTCAAACCTATGTGTTTTGGAATCTTCACGAGCCCCAACTCGGAAAGGTATTCTTTCTATTTTCATTTCATCTTATAAAGAGAAAAATAACTGAAAAAGAAATGACATGGAAAATTTGCTTCATGAATAAGTGATAGAAAAATACTAAAGACTTTTCAGTTTCACCATAAATAAATAATTTACTTTGGAATAAATATAAACAATAAAGATAATTCAATTATTATTGTTTTAGTTTTGGTGAAAAATGTTAAACATGGGATGAGTTGTTTAAGAATGTGTGGGACAGTATGATTTCAGTAGGAGATATGACCTGGTGGGATTTATAAAGGAAGTTAAAGCTCAAGGAATGTATGTTTGCCTCAGGATTGGACCTTTCATAGAGAGTGAATGGACATATGGGTACCTTTTTTCTTTCAACTTTCTTTTGATAAGTTACTAGTCTTTAAAATTATATATAATGTTATTCCGTTATTATTCTTTCAAATTATTTTTTAAATGAACCTTTACCCTAAAATTTAATAAACATTTAAGTTAAGCAATAATATTAATGTACGTTAAGGGATTAAAATGACAAATAAATAGTTAATTTTGGAGACTCAAATAAAATAATTTAAATTTTCAATAACTTTTCAGAAGAGTTCTAGTTTTAAGAATTAATATGATGATATATTACATTTTTTTTCTTAGAGTAAAATGTCCATGTAAAGTTATTATTTTCTAAACTCTTCTTTTCGTACGAGTTTAATTATTTTAAGCATAAACTTCATTTGACAGATGAAAAGTTACGATAAGAATGATTTTTAAGTAATAAAACCAATAAAATTTATATGATGTTTCATTATTAAATAACATGACAACCATATCTATGTTATTAAGACATAAATTATTTATTCTTTTAAAAGTAAATATTAAATTTGGTCCGTAAAAAGTTGAATCCTTCAATAACATCATTTTGCATATAAGTCTTGCGGTTAATAACTCTTATGCACATTTTTATTAAGAACTTAAATGTAAGATAATATATTGTTCCAAATTCATTTATATAAAAATTTTATTCATATAGTATCGTGTTCATTTTTTACAGAACAAAAAATAAGTATTTATATATACTCTTTTAATACTGTTATATGTTATTGTTTATTTTAATCTCTTTCATTTTTGTGTGTAAATTGTTTTTGTTTTCTTTTGAGAATGATTAAATAAACAAATAATTGTAGGGGTTTTCCTTTCTGGTTACATGATATCCCTGGCATTGTCTACCGAACGGATAATGAGCCATTCAAGGTACATACATGGAACCATACCACACTTGTAATAATGTGTTTAATTGTTTCTTCTTTTTCACACCCTCTTTCATATGTGCATTCCAATGTTCAGTTCTACATGCAAAATTTTACCTCAAAAATTGTGAACATGATGAAAGCAGAGGGCTTATATGCTTCCCAAGGAGGCCCAATTATATTGTCACAGGTACATATGATTCCTCTCAAAAACAAATAATTAAATTTTTATTTAGTTAATGTGTTTTATTTACACCCCATGATTGTGTACTACTGAATAATACTAGATTGAAAATGAATACCAAAACATCCAAAAGGCATTTGGCCCAGCAGGATCTCAGTATGTTCAATGGGCTGCAAAAATGGCAGTGGGACTTGACACTGGAGTTCCATGGATTATGTGCAAACAAACTGATGCTCCTGATCCTGTGGTTGGTTCTACTAAGCCCAAGAACTTGCTTATAAATTTTCATTCTTTTTGTATGAATGCTTAAGCACATGTTTGGTTTGATATTTCCTTAAAAGGTTGTCATATGTTCTGTTTTCAAGGTAAACTAAACACTTAATCTTCCTATTCATGCAGATAAACACATGCAATGGCATGAAATGTGGAGAAACTTTCAGTGGACCAAATTCCCCCAATAAACCTTCCTTGTGGACTGAGAATTGGACATCTTTGTAAGTTTCGTCAATTCTCCATGTCCAGTTTATAATACATAATCACACACACATTATTCATATTTATACAGCTTTTATTATTTGATTATAGTTAATTTCACCTCATTTTTGTTAAAGTTAGGCTAATTCTGGACACTTTGTCAAATGTGAATGATGTATGAAGCATAAGAATATGCAACTAACATTTTTGTTTGAGGGGTTATTTTTCCAATGAATTGTTTTATCAAATAACTTAGAATAACATACTCTTTTTTGTCTCTAGATACTCAACAATGAATTCTTGAAATATTAGCTCTTGAAAACTCAAATATTTAGTTATATATAAATTAATCAGTCTGACATAAGATAGTTTTCCTGAAAACTAACAGAATAAAAGGTGTCCGTTTACTTAAAACTTTTACATGCCATTACTAATTTATATCTATTGAAGAAAAAATTCTTTTCAACAAAATTAACGTTTTATTCTTTTGTGGCCTGAAGCTATCAAGTATATGGTGCACTGCCATACATAAGGTCTGCTGAAGATATAGCATTTCATGTCACCCTTTTTGTTGCAAGAAATGGAAGCTATATCAACTATTATATGGTATTGTTACTGTGAAACTCTCCTTGGATTTGACAAGGGTTTCCCTCCCTGTCTTCTGTTGCTACAACTTGAAAAAACAAATTTAGTAAGCTTTATCATTTTGCATATAAGTGTACCAGTTAAGTCATAGCTAAGATTTTCACTAAATATTGTGTCATGTGTACCATCCAGGGAAACCCTTTTCAAATTTCAACCATCTTAATTAATCTTGATTACAGTGTGTGCATCTAATTAACGTTGTTTGAATGCAAACTGACTTAGTACCATGGAGGAACCAACTTTGGGAGAACAGCCTCTGCTTATACTATAACAGCCTATTATGATCAAGCCCCACTTGATGAATATGGTAAGTGTACAACATTATTAATTTTCTTCCTATCTCACCCAATTTGAAGTTCATATGTTGCAAATTTTAATGGTAGGTTTGCTCAGGCAACCCAAATGGGGACATCTCAAGCAGTTACATAGTGTAATAAAGTCTTGTTCTACCACTTTACTACAAGGAGTGCCAAGGAACTTCTCTTTAGGTCAACTACAGGAAGTGAGTGCCCTCACATTTCTTTCTCCAACAGGTTTATTTACACTAACCATGATTTAGACATTCTTAAAATTGTTTCATATTTTGATCAGGGTTATGTGTTTGAAGAAGAAAAAGGAGGATGTGTTGCATTCCTTATAAACAATGATAAAGAAAATAAGGTCACCGTGCAATTCCACAACAGATCATACGAATTGCTCCCCAAGTCCATAAGCATCTTACCAGATTGTCAAAATGTGGCTTTCAACACTGCAAATGTAAACCATTACTTAGTCAAAATTAGTTACACATACATACACCAAATCTGGTCAATTTAGTTTGTTTTCATGCAGTCTTTTTACATTATTTTATGCTTGTAGGTGAATACGACAAGCAACAGAAGGATCATTACTCCTAAACAAAACTTCAGCTCAGTGGATGTTTGGAAGCAATTCCAAGATGTCATTCCGAGCTTTGATGACACCTTGCTAAGATCAAATTCATTTCTAGAGCAAATGAGTACAACCAAAGACGAATCGGATTACCTTTGGTATACTCTCAGGTTAGTTATCTAGCTTCATTCCTGGCAGTCAAATACATATCATTCATTACTACTATTTCATTTTGTATTCACATTGATCTACTGCTCTTGAACTTTGAAGTGAAAACTGAAGCCATTGATTTTGCGAACAGGTTTGAAAACAATTTATCTTGCAGCAAACCAACACTTACTGTTCATTCTGCTGCTCATGTTGCCCATGCTTTTGTGAACAACACATACATAGGTACATAAATGTGCAGACTTTATCCAAAGTTTACTCGAATGATTAATTCACTACTTTGTTCTAACTAACTATAATCTTTTAGGAGGGGCACATGGAAATCATGATGTGAAATCATTCACCTTAGAGCTCCCAGTTACATTACATGAAGGGACAAACAACCTTTCTATACTTAGCGTTATGGTTGGACTTCCGGTATAATTTTCTAAGGAATTGATTCAAAATTTCATTATGCATTGTCTTTGTAATGGTGAAGTCTAACAATTTTCTGGATTTTTTTTTTACTAAAAGGATTCAGGGGCATTTCTTGAAAGAAGGTTCGCTGGTTTAATCACTGTGCAACTTCAATGCAGCGAAGAAGAGTCTCTTAATTTGACTAATTCTTTTTGGGGTTATAAGGTTCTCTCTTCTCCTATTTTCTTTTTATATCTTGCTCTACCTGTTGACATTGTCAGGTTGTTTATTTTCTTGTTATATTTAATTAGTAGTCAATTTTTCTCATCTAAATTTTACATTATACAGCATGCCAAGTAAAAAAATTTCACCCATTTCGTACATTATAGGTTGGATTACTGGGGGAGCAATTACAAGTATATAAAGGACAAAATAGCAGTGATATTGAATGGAGGGAACTGGGGAATATTAGGGAACAAACTCTCATTTGGTACAAGGTAAAACGAAGCAGATGACCCTAATGATCTATTTTCCATTTTCTGAATTACAGAAGCTAGCACAAAATTTCAGCACTTAAACTCTTTTATTTCTATAAACTTGTCACTGTGTTGATGATTAATAACAATTTGAATTGTTAGACAACGTTTGACACACCAGAGGGACATGACCCTGTTGTCTTGGACCTTAGTTCAATGGGAAAAGGTGAGGCTTGGGTAAATGGACAAAGCATTGGTCGTTATTGGATCTTGTTTCATGATCCCAAAGGCAACCCTTCACAATCATTGTAAGTAACAACCCACCTAAGCACCATTAGTTTCTATCATGTGTTATGAAATTAAGATAGTGTACTATATTACTCCTTCTCAACTCAAATATAAGTAAAAAAAATCATGCTTAGTGAACTTAAATATAAACAAATTTCAACTACATCATAAAGCTACTATTTTAAAAATGCCCTTATTTTTATTATATATTTTTCAATAAATATAGCTGAAGAAAAAAGGCCATTAAATAATCTTAATCCAGTATGAAAGTAATTAATTTATACTTCTATATCATATTGTATAAATAACAAACAGACAAGGAAGAAAAGATGAGAGAGACACTTTAACTGCAATCACGATAGTGTAATTAACAGATCAGATCCTCTGCTGCAATTTTTGTCAACAGCGTGCAGCCAAATCCAATTCATTGATTAGTTAATAATAATAGTTTGAGAAAGAGAGAGAGAATATGACTCAGATTTCGGCTGCAGAGAACATGGTGATGTAGAGTCATTAGAGGATCCTGGTTCTGCAATTAATGCTGTGTTATATGTTGTCACAGGTATCATGTGCCTCGGTCTTTCCTTAAAGACTCTGAAAACGTTTTGGTTTTGGTGGATGAAGGTGGTGGGAACGCTCTTGGCATCTCCTTAGACACTGTTCAAGTCACAGATTTACAGCAAAACTTTTCTAAATTATCATTTCCCTCTTCTGCTTAGCTTACATTTGATAGAAGGAACAAAAAGAAAAAGAAAATGTAAAGCATGCATAGCATACATGCAGAATCTGTTTCCTTTTATGACAATATATTATATTCTTGAAACCTCTGCAGATCAGGATAGATTCTTTGTGATATAAAAATGGTAATGCTATTGGATCTATGTCTGTGGCAAGAGAGAGTTATTTATAGGAAAAAGATCTCATTTGATTTGACCCTTTATTTATTAAAAGTAAGTTTAATTAGGCCTAATCAAAACTCATTGATGGAGATAGGTGGTAATGTAGTTATGAAGATATTTTAGAAGTTTTCAAAAACATGAATAAGATAAGATAGAGTGTTGGGACATTATAAAAGAGGAACGTGGTTGCGAAAACATTGGTTAGGGTGTTGAGCAACAGAGATACGTTGGATACATGTTAAGTTAGCGATGTACATACTGTCATGACCCCAGTGTTGCGGAAACGCAACTCAATCTAATCGTGGACAGGTTTCAGTCTCTCTCGAATTCCTACAACAATAACAAAAAATAAATAAATTACAAATGCAAGAACAAAAATAAAAAAGAAACTTACATCATTAATTTAGAGTAAATGTATTCGATAATGTAATCCAAATAATAAAACATGTGTCAATGTATAAGATTACAAAAAATTAGAATACTGTAAAGATAGTTAAGACAACCCTGCTAAAAAAAATATTAATGGGAGACGGTAGACAATTCAATTAAATTTAATATTATTATAGCCTTTACAGTATATGGCTATATATATGTTTTTCGTAAGATGATGATATCTTAAAGTTAATATATCGTAATTTTCTCTATTGACTCCAAACTATGAAAAAACTTTTATACTAAAACAAAAGATTAATTCATTTAAAACAATTTTCAAATTTTAATAGTAAAAGTTTTGTAAACATGTATGAAGGATTCTTCTCCAAACCTAGCCTGATAATATTGAATTTTATAAACTCATCAACATCTCTAATCTAATCAAGAGTAACCTAACATCTTTAATGAAGAGTAACCTAACATCTATATGTTTGGTTCTTTCAAGAAATGATGACTAGCTAGATGCATGACATTTTGACTATTACAATAAATAGTTGTATAGTCTCCTACCTTTTCTATTATTCCCTTCAACTATAGATTTTTTTTATCTTTTTATGAGTGGGATACACTCAATGTGAAAATATACTCAAAAATCGTGTCCACATCCACTACATAGTTTGCATCTACAAACCCTTATATAACTTCTATGCCAATGGTAAACCATCTTTACACCAATTTAGGCAATATTGTTCCATTCAGATATCTCAAAACCTAATTTAATGCTTCCTAATGAGCACGTCCAAGATCTATCATGAACCTGCTAATCACATTAACAACATGTGCCAGAAACGATCTACTACACACATTCCATACATGATTCTCCCTACTCCATTAGCATACGAAATAATCTACATCTCCCTCATCTCTTCCTCAAAACTAAAAGCTTGGGTAATTGAAAGCTTTGTGTGATGGCCAAAGGTGTACTTACAAGTTTAGACTCATGAATCCTAAATCTCTCAACAACCATATTCAAATATCTTTGTAGAGATAGACGCAACACTCTAACTGTCTGATCTTTCTGCATATCCATCCCAAGTATCCGCTTCGTAAAACCAAGATATTTCATCTTAAATTATGAGTTTAATCTTTCTTTGAGTTCTTTTATCTCATTTTTATATTGATTTATATAAGGATATCATCTACATATAAAAGCAAGAACAACATATTTCTTTCTTCTCTTTTTAGGATATAGATGCAACTATCATAATTGTTCCTCTAAAATTCGTTTGTCTTAGAAAATCATTGTAAGAAACTGTTTTGGTTGAAATACAAGAGGGGGGGTGAATTGGATTTCAAAATCTTTTTCAAAACTATTTAACCTTTTAAGAAAATTCAAATCAGTTTGATAAACTGGATCTTTATTGACTTTACTGAGCAAAGCAGTAGAATGAATCAGTAAACAGAATACAATCTAGTCATAGTACAATGTAGCAAACCAAACAGTTTCATCAGAATTCAAATGTAAGTACGGAAGCGATTTAGTTTACTACACAGAAACAGAATAGAAGTTAACCACACAGAATGAACTGATAAACTTCGATTCAATCAACAGTTTGAAATATTATAAATCAATCAAAAATAAAATTCTTTTTATTAAACAAACAATTATTAAAAGATGTTTAAGTCTTATATCAATTAT
>Ga0099824_1009670_pt1 | contig 11737 bp, 1 predicted proteins | sample SiratrowhiteBW_FD_76837 | JGI IMG/M metagenome (GOLD analysis project Ga0099824, IMG submission 76837) | Root nodule microbial communities of legume samples collected from California, USA - Siratro white BW | ecosystem: Host-associated > Plants > Roots > Nodule | place: USA: California... | reverse complement strand
ATCTCGTTCTTTCCTTTCAACTCATTCAATCGTACGAGAATGTCACTATACTCACAATTTTAATAACATTGGTCCCTAGATAAACTAAAGATAAAAATTATTTTCTTTATAAACGATTTAAGTAGGGAATGAAATTTATGATAATATCCATATATGTAAATAGTGGAAAATAATTTATGATGCAATGGGTTGTAATTTTTTTTATCAACATGTTTTAAATTTGGATTTGCTGAATTTTAGTTATATATTTATTATGCCTTATGAATTTTTATTATGTTTTTGTACCTGCCGACGCTGGGCCTCTCTACCTTTATAATATGTTTTTCTTTCACAAATACTTTTTATTTTTGTTATGATTATCTCTTAAATTTTTTCCTTCATTTACTGATTTTATTTCATTACATTTGATTAAAAAATTAAGACAAGTAAAAATGATTTGACAATTTTTTTTTAACCTGCAAATGAGAATCCAAAGCCTCAGTTGATAGAATTTTACTAGCATGTAATGAGTATGCATAATCTAATCTAAATAAAGTTGTAGACTTTCATTAACAATGAAGAGTGTGCGTGTCTGAACTGTTGGGGCAAACCAAACCAATCACTACACTAAGCGAACCATGTACTTAGCTGAAACAAGTAATCAATTGCAAGAAAATCCACGAGTTATTCTCAATGTTGTAAGTATTAGTTTGACCAATAGCAACCCTCTTTTCCTCAAAACAAAATACAATTAAAACATCCAAAAGAAACTCGTTTTCATTCATGGTTTTCCATCCTTCACTCATTTTGCTTCAAAATGACCCACTATTTTACCTCACTAGTATATCACCAAACAGGTCTAAGGCATAATTTATAAATACTCAACTAAGCAAGTATTAACACTCACTGCAAAAGATTAAAAAACACAAATTAATGAGACAGATAGATTAAGTTAGAGTGTGTTTGTGAAGCCTACAAGATAATCAGCCGGATAAGGCAGCAAGCTTGTGATAAATGAAATATTTAATTAAGATGAGTATTAGGTTCTAAGTACATAATTTAAGGACAAAATTAAATCATGTTTTATCCGTCTTCATGTACCATACCATATCTACCTTCTACTAGTTAGTGGCTTAGTAGTACACAACAATGATAAAAAAAAAACAAGTGGGCATGTTAAAATAGTAGGTCCTACTAATTTATAATACCACAGACCATCTTAATTTGTCTTTGTATCAAAGGGATTCAAGCTTCATACGTTATCATATCCTTTGAACAAACAAAAGGACCAGTCACTCATATGACTAATACAATAGATCATATAACGAACAAGAGAAGAACATCGTTGACGAAGAAGAGGAATAGATGGAAACAAAAGAAGAAGGAAAGGTTTTCATAGGCAACAAAATATGACGAGTGATCAACGTCATGAATGTTGTATATGAAACTGGTACTGTTGGTGAAAAAGTTGTAAGGTAGTGAGTGCCTCACAACTACTACCTTAAAATATGTAGTTTGTATAATTGATTCGGGACAAATGGATACCAACATTAGGATGAGATAAGCCAAATAGACATAATCATATATGTGTTATCGCTCGTTTAGTGTAGAGCTCAAAACTTAGTTAGGATTGCTAATTACTAATAAAACTTTACCAAATAGGACATGACATTTGAGTTTTATTAAAGCTTTCTAAAAAGTTTGAAATGTATGTTTGACTCTTATCATTGGCTTAATTGTATATAAATGACCTTTGTGATTGTTAATTACTACTAAAGTGGTGATTTGGCTTTTCTTGGTATAGTGTCATTTTTTAAATACTCTTTTCGTATATATAGGAGTTTATGATATTTTATTTGTTTATTACTCATCATATATACAAATAAAACCATATCACTTTTGATTCCTTACAGTTTATGGATATGAAGTGCAAAATTATTTACCTTTGAGTAGCTATACTTTTGTAAGAGTATAGTATTCCCCAATCTTATTAATGATTCCGTTTATAGAAAGAATTATAAAGAAAAAAAGTTTAAAAACAAAAACAAAATGAAAAAAGATTACAACTCACACAAGCGAGTGATACATAAGAATATTAAACGTATAATGTGTAGGCTTTCCAAGAAAAGATAATTTAATTTTTTATGACAATAATTTTGAATTTTTTTTACTTATATATTGTTATTTTACTTTTTTTTGTGAGTGTAGAAATTTTAACCCACTTTGAATTCCTATAATGTCACTTAATTTTTGTAACTAGCATTTGGAATTACTTGAATTAGCGACATAATAACATATATATAATATTGTCTCTCAATATTTATGGTGATTGTGTATAATGATAGAGGTACTACAAGGTAAGAGTTGCACATGGATGTGACATATGACAATAGCAATTCTATTTTTAGAGATTTATTGTTTATCCAATAATGGCCTTGAGTTTGGAATGAGGGTAGCTGGAGCTGATGCTTGTGCAACAAAAAAGTAACAGTAACATTTTCAAAGACTAAAATAAAAATTATTTTATTTTTACTGTCTAGCACAACTAAAATTAAACTTATAAGAATAAAACATAAATACTACAGTGTAAATTATCAACAATTATTATCCCAGATAAATCCAAGAATGCATTGGTGGAATCGTAGTAAAAGCCAGAAAAACATGTTTGGTTTTAATTGGTTCACTAAAATTCGTGAAAACTATAGCTCGTAATAAATAGTACTGCTCGTGTTCCGAATAAGAGAGACTATTGACAGAATTTTATACTGAATGAAAATGACCAACGGAAAAACTAAGAAGAATCATTGCATATGATTCAAATTGAAGATTTTTCCTAGCACATGCATTTAACATATAACTATTATTTCTGTTCTGAACGAGTCAAATTACATCAAATTTTCATCTTTTACACACCAACAGAATTTAAATAATTAATCAAATAGCACCTTGCACTGCCTAAGTTATTTGACTCGTTGAATTTTCAAAACAGTTTCTCAATTGTTAACAAAGATATGATAATCACACTACTTGTGTGTTGTTTTATGGAAAATGGCATGCTTCTTCCTTCAACACTTCCAATTTGCTTTTATACAAAATAAATAATTGGTTTATTACTTAATGTTGTTTTGTTCAAGTAATTTGAATTCATGTATGGTTTTTTACTTTTTTTTTTTGGTTGTCGTTGTCTAAGGTGTGTTGATAAATTCAAAATCATGTTTCTTGAGTCACTATTTTCACTTGTTATTCTTAGATATTAGATCTGAAGCACATGTGGATAGGTAGAATCTTTACCAATTTTAAAATATCTTGTAATACAACCAACCCCTTCCTTTTGAAAATAAATAAAGCAATCTATCAAATAATTCAAATACCTTCTTCATCACTAACAAGTAATGGAATCTATATTATCCATATAGTTATAGTAAGACCAGAGCAATGCATTTAGATTCGTCTCATAGATTTTCATAATGATGTACTAATCGGTTCTTAATTATGCATAGTATATAGTATTAATGAATTCAACCGAAAACCTTTTTGTGGTCCATATCTATCAAATACCATGTGCATTTGAGGCTTCCATTTGAAACTTATCTTGTGGCAAAGCAAGTGAAAGGGTCTTCATAGCATTCAGTACGTGACAGAGTTTCGCTTCACAGGGAAGTTTGATTTGATATCTTACTAACTCTTTGTAGGGTGCATTCACTCATCTATTCTAGACACGTTAGGATGATACTAGTATGCGTGACACCAATTATGTCCTAGTGAAAATCGGTAGATTAAGTCATAATTGAATCGTGAAGTTTAGACTATTATATCCGTAGATAGAAAGAGTTGTATTACACTCATGCATGCACACAAGAAATAGAATCATTCAGTGTGATGAAACGGAAGGTGAAGGACTTAGAAAATGAAAGAAAAAAAAGAAAAAAGGACAGAATGGAAGAATGAAGCGCATGTTATTTTAATCCATTTGTAAGAGATGGCCAAACTTGAAATCCTTCTTAAGAACAATGTTTTAGTCCTAAAAAAATAGTTACCACGCAGCAGTCTTTGCTTTGATCAAGCTATTGATTATTGACTTTGAAATTCATAACCAGTTCTAACGAGAGAATTAAGCCTTTGATTGGATTGCCAAAATATTCTGTAAAATGTAAAGACAAAGATGCTGCTTCACTCTCAATATTAGAGTACTACTCACTTGGAACATTTCTGCTTTTCTACTCAACAACATGTGGAATGTTGACTTTTTCATTTTTTTAATTCTTAAAAGGTTCAAAGTAAAATACTGAAGAGGATGACACTTTCTCTGATGATATAGCTTCAGAGATAAACTGACAAATCCCTCTCTCCAAAAAGAAAAGAGAAGTGAGATACACTTTGCAGCAGAATAAAACAATATTATCAGGAAGGCACAGATTAGAGCTACAGAATCTTTATTCTATACATATTCTATAAAAAATTAAACGCAAAAACCTACTAATGATTTGTCCTCTAACCAAGAAAAGAGAATGCACGTGGCGTCACATGAGCTCAAGAGGTTAATATGAAGAGCCACATGAAGAATTCTCCTCTTTGAAAGTTGAAACAACTGCTAAGGTCCAAGCAGGAATTTTGCTCAGTGCTTCTTCTGGAATCTTGAACTGAACTTCATAATTACTTCTTCCCACGCAACAAGTATATATATATAAGCCAAAGTTTGGCAACTAATAATTTAGACACTCGTTACTAAAAGGAGGGTCTATAAATTTATGTTTGACTATTCTGCTAGCAAAGTGATTTTCTATTTCACTATGTAATCAATCATGGCATGTGACATGAGTCAGGTTTTACTAATTGCTCAAACAAATGTTTATGGGATTATTAGCTAATAGCTAGTTTGTATCTTGTGGAACTTAAGCACATGCAATTCTCAACCAAATTTGTCATATGTTGGAGGTCTAATCATATCAGTTACAGTTATGTTTAGCTCTCATGATTAATTTGCGGGCACCTCATGTGGTCCAAATAGGACATGCCTCAACTTACATATCCAATAGTCTTGTTTTCGGGTGAATTGTTTAGAAAGCCATGTAGGGTACTGAGATAGATAAATGCTATGCCACTCTCCTTTTGGTTTAATAATGAAATGAACATGAATTGTAGCCCTTCTGAATAGTTGGAAAACACTAACATAATGGAAAACGTGGGAATCTGCAATACATTGCTGCAGACATTGGCCAGAGACAATTTCAAGTTGTGTGTGCTCGAAAATAATCCTTTTGTTGGAAGGATCACTTTGGGTCAATGGCATGTATTATTATGTCTCACAATTCCTACATGCAAATGCAAATTCCATATAAAAAATATTCACTATAATGATGCATTGAAAGATATTTTGTGGAAGAGGGGGTAAACTGAATACAACTATGGCAACTTCATTCGTTCCTTCTTGTTTCACAAAGTGCATAGGTGCTAATACAGTATTGTTTTCTGAATATATACCATTATTTTCTGAATAGATGATATAGGATGAATAGCTATAGCAATTTTCTGGGGCCAACTGATATGATATGTTGTACAAGAAACATAAAGTCAGAATAGATTCATGCAGAGATGCATTTGAAGCTATTCAAAGTGACATCTGATGCATCAGGCACCTACTCGTAATAAATGAGGTTGCTTTATACATATCAAGCTAAAAACCAAAAATATAAAGCATAAATGATGGTGTGTGAAGGTGAGAGGTAGCAGTACCAAGCATAAATCATTGATGGATTTTAAATTTGGCTAAGAATAAAATTTAAACACAATTCTCTTTAGATAGTTCTAGTGTTCTTCTTCCATGATAATGTAGTTTCACCTAATATTGATCTTTAACATGAACTTTTGTTACACAGATTATTAAATTTTCATCAGAGAACATTGCTTAAAACGCCAAACTTATCTAAATTTTGTCTAGTTAAATCACAGTGACCAATTGACCATTCGTTCAAAAGTCAAATGCTTACTTTAACTTTGAACCAATTTTTTGACTAGGCTTATCCTACATGCATGTACTTCCAAGTCCCATCATCATGACCCTCAGCTGAGCAGTTTCATTTTTTTTTCATGTGCTGCAACACTGAAACTCATTGATGGATTCCATAAATGGGGAAGTTGGTGATAGTGCCAGTTCTGTCGTCATTTTGACTTATTAAAATCTTCACAATAGTCATAATACTGAATATGAAAGAGAAAATTTACCTCTTTTCTAAACATTAACTTGGTCTTACAAACGGTAGATTTAACTATCTTATACTTTTTGTTAACAAAGAATTGTGCAGTTGTATAATTGTATGGTCCTTGTTCAATTACACTAGTGATGAAAACTTTGCTGAAAAATTAAAGGGTCTGACTTGCATTTAAATAAGAATGATAAAATAAATTAAAGTTTAGCTGACAAAGTTCTCAAAAAGTAAATATTAAACAAAGGGTGAAATTTCTATGAAAAGAAGAGATGTGCTCGTGGTTTTGTTTAGTTTGTGAAGAAACACATTAAAAGTCACCCATTATCTACAACCATTCTGATTTCAACAGAGTTTCTTAGTCCTAATGAGTTTCAGATAAAGAACGTGACAGAACTAAAGACTGAATTATTATGTTCTGCTATTAAAGCTAAAGCTGAGAGAGGCATAGAAAGGGAAAGCACAAATTTTATAAACCAACATGTATCATAAATAAGAATACGAGTTTATTCATGTACTTTCTCTTCTTTCTAAGGGTTTTGTTCTTTAATTAGCTATGACTGTGTCAATCTATTCAAGCAATTAATTGAGACCAGCTAACAATCTCAGAAGCTTGCCTTACCAAATTTGTGTCATTTTTATACAGTTTTACCTCAAGGACAATGATTAAAGAATTGGATAGAAAAATTATTAACTATTTAAATGAGAAAAAATATATTGAAAAACATAAAATGAATTGAATTTTTCTGTAAATTAAAATTAAATTTTACAAGTTAGTCTATGAACTTAGTGAGAGATGCAATAAAAAATATTTTAAAAAATTAAGATGCATATGTTTATGTTATTTTATGAAAGGAGTTTAACAAACTTCAATTTCTCAATTAATTGTGTTTTTCTGTAAGTACTTATTAAAAGTTTAATTAAAATGGCTGTTGGTCGCATTAAATATTATGCTTTTTATTAGAAAAAAAAATACATTATTGATATAACGATTATAACTAACATGATTAGTCATTATATCTCTCTCCACATGTATACTTTCAAAGTACAATAAACTATATTAAAGCTTAGCTCAAATTTAGGGATCATGACAAAGATTTAATCTTATTTTAATAGTACATAATTGGATGATAGTATATTTTTACTTATATTATTATTATTATTATTATATTTTGGGTTACATTTTAATAAAATTATTTTTTAATCTGTAACAAATATTCTTGTATTACCGTCAATTTATCAAGTGAAACCATAAGTCTGTATACTACTTTTAATATAAACTAATAATATAATGGCCAGAGTGGAAGATGATCAATTCTTTCCATAAAAACATAAATATTTTTCGAAGTTAAAGCGTTTCTTTTAGTTTCAGTTATTTCAACATTTTTATCTGGAAATACTCGATTTTTATCACAGGTGATGTATTCAGATTATTTTAAAAATTGTTATTCTTATTTTTAATATTATGAACCTTATTATTTAGAGATAAAATTCCTGAATATTATAATTTTCTCATATCACATTCAAACTCACTTCTTTTTCACCATGGTTTCAGATAATCTGCCAAGGAGGAACAATCTTGCAGAAACACCACATGTACTTTATTCTGAGTGTGGGACAAAATCCCTGTGCCATCAAATTGTTAAGAGCACTAAAGACCTTGACACGTTTAATTGTGGTAAAGGGGTGTTTTATTGTTTCACATTGAGCATTTGAATGTGCATGATAAGAGGGGTGAAATATTTGGCAAGTTGTGCAGAAAATTGCAAGAGGGTATTATTGAAGAGTAAAGCATGGTGTCTGATCTCCCAAAAGATGAAATTTGATGGTGTCATTTCCCCCTTATTCTTCTGAATTCTGTTTTCCACATATTGTGAGCATTGACTATGCGTGGTATAATTGGGTCCATCATCACATGTGTTCTAAAAACCGCGTACCTTATATATCAAACAAATCTCTTACAATCATCATCTTTCCTTTTCTTGTGCCATCTCCTCCTTTGTCCTTCCACATGTGTGTTTCATTCTCTTTCACCAACTATTCACAGATTCTCTAGAATCTCTCACTAGTTATCCTTTCTTATACACTTTATAGTTGAGTAATAATAATTCATAAGGATAATCAAGATTTAAGTTACCATATTATCTTAATCATCAAAGTCTGAGTAAAAATAAAAAGATCTAACATAAAAAAACTCACAACTTTAATATTTTAAGTTTTGAATGAAAATGAGATTAATTTTTTTATATGAATCTGACTCGTATATTAGTATTATAATATTTATGTACTATATAATTAAGAAAGTTTTTAACTTTGACAAAATTATTGACCAATATCTATTATATTTAAAATAATAATAAGTGGCTGACATATTATAGAGTTAATATAGATCCTGATCGGTTAATTCTTATCATTACTTATCTCATCTTTTTGATAAAACAGAACGAATTATTAGCTATCAGATTAATCACTATTATAAATAATAAAGAGAAATTAATAATAAAAAATCTTATTTATCATTTAACTTCTAATATCTTATATATAAAAAAACTGATTTTAACAATTAAAGTAATTGTCTTACTTCTTTTTATTTATATCAACAGCTGAAATAAATGTCTTATCTCTTTCTATTTATATCAACAGCTGAAGACAGAGAAGTAAGAAGAAAGTTTTGAGAACTAACACAAAAAAGAAAAAATGTTATAGTCTTCTATTCCCTAAAAACAATTTCCTTCCTAGTTTTTCAGCCGCTGATTTGTGTGAATTTTGTGTGCTTATCTAATACTTCCATTTATTTAGTGTAGTCCTATTTCAGTGAAAAAAAGAAATGAATCTTAATATTATTATGACATATTCTATCCACTTGTGCACAGGGGAACATGCCTAGAGTTTAGAGTGGTAGAGTTTAACAAGTATATATAGCTATATTTTTAATGCCAGATGACGGTTTCTACAGGAGAAAAACAAACACTATAAGAAATAATAATGGTTGGTGTGTGAAATTTAGGTGAGAAATTTAAAAAAAGAAAAAATTTGGTCACAATCGGAACTGACATAGTTCAAACAAAGCATATCTCGGAGTAATTGAGCGAACACGTCCTTAACCACAAATGCAAACAAGTAAAATGTATAAAGTAACCTTTTCTTGTTCCATCAATTGCAAAGTGTGCCATTTTCACGAGCCTTTGTCACTGTCCTTCACCATCATGCATTTGTTGTTGCAAACACCAAAGATGGATCACGAAAAGGTTAGAGCAATTACAAAACAAAATCATTAGCGGCTAAACGCGTTAAATTTTATAATAAACATCCACAGCCACCAATCATCCACAGCCACGTGTCCTTACATGTCTTTCTCCTCTTCACTTGTGATTCTGCTTTTGTCTTATTCTCCCAACCTCTTCACACAAACGTCTCATTTTAGCCTTCTATTATTTTTAGAATTGCCTTATTCTTTTCATTTTTTTTTAAATCAGTATTTTAATGTTGGATGCTGCTGTTTTTTTTTTATTGTAATTATTATTATCACAGAACCATTCTCTTTACCATAGGGTGGTAGATTGTGATAGTCTATTATAGAAATGAATGACACTGTAAAATCAAAAATCAAAGGTTGAAACTTCCATTTACATTAACTGGTGTCACGAGTGTTGGATTTTGATAAGGTAGGACTCAAAACAAAACAAAACAAAAAGGATAGTGGGTACTAGAAGTAATTGATCTTAGGGGTAAAAAAGAGGTCACTAAGTTTGTAATTTTTGGAGGTTTTGTGGGTGGTGATATTTTTCCATATCTCTCAAATATATATAATTTTAAAATTTTATTTATATTTATTATTAGAAAAATTAAGTTGTGCATAAAAAATAGTATCACATTTTTCAATTAAAATATTACAATTGTTAAATAGTCCTGTATATTAAAATAATAGGATTTTTCTTTATCGTTATCTATCAATATTTTATTACTATATATAGGGAAGGAAATGGAAAGTAGATGGTTCTTACAGTATAGTCGTTAAAATACTATTTTTCCATTAAATTAACTATTTTAAATTAACAAATTCAATTCTCTTAGAATAATTGAATTTTTTTATTTTATGAAGATAAAAGATATGATAAATTTAAATTTGAATATTAACTAAATTTGATATATTTTGGACAAGGTTTTTTAAGTACATCGAAAAAGAAAAATTAAAAAATTGAAATTAATAAGTTAAAACTTGTTTTTAATCATAAAAGTTATTTCATATAATTTTTAAAAATTTTAATTTTAAACTGGTGCATAAAATAATTTAATCATTCACAGCTCAATTCTCTAGGTTACAATAATTCTTCAAGAAGGGATATCTTTCCTTATAGTTTGTTATCTGAATTTATTTTTCAGTATATCTAAGTTTGGTGTTTCCTTGTAGTAAGTTTCTAGTGCTATTGTGGTATTCTTGATAGATGTTTACATGATGTTATATTATTTTTGTTAGGTTTTCAAGAATATTTCCCATTTGGAATTATTACAAATTTTACACGTAAAGTGTAATTGTAATCAATTTTTCAAAATAGTGAAACATTCTCATTAATGATTAGACAGTTTGAAATTGAATAGATTAAGGTAGAATTAAATCAGTAAAAAAAAAATTTCCTTTTGTGCTCCCTATTGAGTTCTTCATAGTTTAATGGTGATATTATTAAAAGGTGCAGGTGGACTCTAAAAAATTGAGGAGTTGAATAGTATACAAAAGTTTTTCACACAAAAAAGATCGTTCAAGGAGAAAGAATACATAACAGAATTATATTGATTAATCATCTTAAGAGCTTAGGTTAAGTCTAATTCTTTTTTAAGAAATTTTTAGAATAAAAATACTAATGATTACAAATAAGTAGTCAAACTACTCTGATCATCAAGATTAAATTAACTACTTCTAGTTTTCCCTTTTCAATCTTTCCCAAAAATTAAGAACTCAAGCATTTTTAGTTTAATTTTTTTTACCTTCACATTTGACTACAAACACAAGATGTTCTTAGAAATAATTCTATTGAAGAGGATAGACAATAAGACTTCTTACTTAAGAGTTACTTCACTTAGTAAATAATACACAAAAAAAAAAAAACAATTTCACTCCCAAAACAAAAAGACAAACTCTTTGACATATGTATTTACAAAATTAGTTCTGTTGATTTCTTTCATCTTTCTTTAGTGTCTTTGACTTATTTATATAAATGCTTAATATGACCATTGTTAAGCATTTTCTTTTTAACATTGTTAAATTATATGTAGAGTGAGAAATTTATCAGTGGAATAAATGATCAAATTGTTACCTTACAAACGCTTCGCAAATTAGCTACTATATAGTTACCTTACACCGTCATCGCAAATCAACTAAAAAGTTATATAATTTAATATTATATAAACTTTAATTCCTTTTACATAACTATTATTTTTCAAAAAATATTTGTAATCCTAAAAGTGTAGATATAATGAATTAATATATAAATTATAATATGTATTTATATATATATATATATATATATATATATATATATATATATATATATATATAT
>Ga0099824_1009669_pt1 | contig 11737 bp, 13 predicted proteins | sample SiratrowhiteBW_FD_76837 | JGI IMG/M metagenome (GOLD analysis project Ga0099824, IMG submission 76837) | Root nodule microbial communities of legume samples collected from California, USA - Siratro white BW | ecosystem: Host-associated > Plants > Roots > Nodule | place: USA: California... | reverse complement strand
TTTTAGTTGGATTGGCCTTAAAAGTAACCCTAATGTGAAAAGAAAAGCACGGTCACTGAGATAACGCAAGCAGCCGTGCTTGTGCCCGACGACCACCAAGACCCAAGCGGACGGCGACGGCGACCGCGAGCGAGCAGGGATGCCGATTGAATATGTTGTAGATTTTTGGAATTTATACGTTAGCCGATGTTCATGAAGCAACTGTAGACGATGTCCTGCTTCCTGTGAAGAAAATGGTGGCAGCTGGTTATTGTATGGAAGCTCCTGTACGGTATGACAAACCTATATAATTTGTTATTGCTTAGAATTTAGATAACAGTATTTGTTGGCTGGGCCTATTTTCTGCTTTTTATGAATTTTTGTTTCAAATTTTTGGGAGAAGTAGAAAACAATATATTGGAATAGCTGAGGAGACTTTCTTTGCTTTCATTATAAACTTATGCTTAATAACTCAAATTTAATTTGAAACCTATTGATTTTACCTTTCTATCTGAACCTTATATATCTATAATTTTCTCCATTGATATTTTGTAATTTTAAATGTTTTTTAAGTCATAATTTTTAAAATCTTATAAAAAAACAAAGTCTTTCAATTTTTCAAATTTTTATTATATATTTATTAAAATCTAAAGTACAAAATCATCATAATTTTTTAAATTTGTTTGAAAGTTCAGTAGATTATTTTTAAATTGCTGTTTATCTATTTGTATGATATTAGGGATTCGAACCCTCAGTCAGGCACTCACATTCCCTTCTCTTCAAAAAACCACAGCATGGCGCGTCCTTGTCCCGGTCCGTTACAACCTGCGACGCTTTTGGGCGCTCCTTCATTTCCCAACGCCATTGTTTGGTCCGACGACAACCTCATTGCCGTTGCTTCCGGCCACCTCGTCACCATTCTTGTACGTACTCAATCCAACCTTCACACTTTCCTTTTGTTTGTTCCATCTAATAAGTTTGTTCTTTTGATTTTCTTTCTTCTTTCCAGAGACCTGACTTGCCTGTTGGTGGACCACGAGGCGTGATTAAAATCTCCCCAAGTCAGCCTCTCCCCATAGGACGTGTAGAAAGACAAGGTACTGCCATTACTGCAACCTAGTTCATTCTGAAAAAATCGCTGGTTAATTAGTCAGTAGTGTTTCGCTTTGCTTTGAGTGCTTTAGTGAGTTCCATGAGCTATCTATGGTGAATGACTCAAATTAGTGTATAAGTGTAGCTAAGCCTTGTCATATGAGCTTGTTTTTGAAGTTGAGTTGGCTTCTTTTCCAAATTTTAAGATGGAATCAAAACATGTCCTGGTGGATGTTGTTGAATTCATCAGGTCACTTGTAGATGTTCGCTGTTGTCTACTTTATCTACTTTATGCTTGAGATGTTTAGTCCTTAATATAAGGTGTGTACTCAAAATTTGACATAGGATAATTAGTGGGGACAACCCTGGTCTCATCAATTGAATCAGGTCTAAATTGAAATTATAAGATGATATCACAATGAATACTAATGGTTATAAGTGGACTTACGGGCCACTCATTATCGGTCACTTGTAGATGTCCAGCTTTTTAAGTTTCACACTTGGGATTTCTTGGCCTTAGTATGAGGAATTGTGCTAGAGATCTCTTGTTGGCTAGTAATGCACTCAAAATAACGAATATAAGAGGAGAGTCTTCCTCATTTATGAATTGCTTTACGGGTTAAGTTGCCTAAAAACTCAAATATTAAGATTGTGCAACCTTATTATTATTAGTGTTGTGCTTATAGTTTAAAGTTAACATGTGATAGCGTTGAATGAGATTGAGAAATTTTTCAGTGGCCCTGGTAACAACCACATAGTATTAACATATAACTTTTACATGTTGGAATTGAGTTGTGTGCAGATTTGCTCTCTGGATGCCTCCTGCCAACGACTTTGTATAGGGATGATAAGCCTGTCGTCCGATCAATATCATGGTCTCCGCTTGGCATGGCTGCTAATTCAGGGTATGGATTTCAGTTTTCTTGAATAATTTCATGTAATCCTAGAACTAGGAGGCAATTATAGAGACAGTCTTTTTGGCACGTGTTGAATTGCTCATGTAATTGTGGAATGGGGTTTGTGGCCAGGTAGGACTTTTTGAAATGGTGATTCTAGATTTTGAATCTCTGATTTTGCAGACGTAAAACTCTCTTTGACGTAGTGATTCTTGGTTTCAAATATCTGATTTTATAGATTAGGGCTTCTTGGGGTCATAGTTTACCTTTATCAGCATCGTAGTTGTTCATGCATGAAAAAATCAATATTATTTTATGTATTTTTAAAGATATAACTTGCTACAGGTGCTTGATCGCTGTTTGCACCTCTGAAGGACACGTGAAGATTTATCGTCCACCTTTTTGTGATTACTGTGCTGAATGGATTGAGGTATGTGTGATGGAAATGATATAACAATGCATTATTAAGAAATTCTCAATATTTGTTCACAAATATTATATGCAATTATGTAAATTATGTTTTTTTTTTTTAATTCATGTTAAGATATTTAGGCTTTATTGAATCTTGAACTTCTAAGAATTACTTGCTTTCCTGTGTTTGTGTCATATCGTACCTGTGTTGTATTAAGTATTTGGGCTTCATTCTGTTTCCCATATATGGATTTGTGCATTATAAAGAAATGTTAATGCTATATGTGTAGACTGCTGTAAGTATAATATGCCGTTCTTATTCTTTTCAGGTTGTGGACATAACTAAAAGGCTGTATGAGAATCTTAAATGTACTGAGTTTCGAGGTATAGGGATTGCCACATTGGATGTATTTGATGTAAGTTATCTTATTCATCCATGTTCTTGGACCTTGGTTGGATTTCTTTTTCCAAATTTCCTTTAGGTGAATTAGTTAGCAAGATAGGTCATACTTGTGATCCGTTTTCTCTTTATTCCTTATCTATCAATAATTTTTACATGCTTATAAAAATGCTAAGACAAGTTTATAACACGGGAAAAGTTTTAAGGGACATCTGTGGAGTGTGCATGAACTAGTTTTATCTTGCTTACATTATTTATGTACCTCGTCTAATGTGCATATATACAATATAAGCATCAGCATTTTATATATGTTCCTAAATTTTGTTTCTCCTTATAGGCAATTAACTTTTACTGCTGTTTTGATGTTTGTGCAATAACCGTTATTATGTCTAGTGATTCCAATGATGGACTTCTATTGCCATCACGCTGTGAGCGTTAGTTAAAATGTTTGTTTTAGCCCCTACGGCAAATGCTAAGTAGTGTGCTAACACACGGGTGAAGCAAACAAATTAGAAATATTTTATCAAAAGATAGAGTATTTCAATGCTTTCTTTTTTAAGTAATTGGAGGTATTTATTACTTTGTAATCATTGGCCTCAGACCACTTCTTAGCAAAACCCTTCTCTTAAATAACAGAATTCATTTGTTTTTTCTTACCAGATTCATAAAAAGAAAAAAAAAACCACCACCACTGCACTTGGTGTAAACTTTATCTACATCTAGTTATCTTTGCAGCATTTTCTCGTGCAAATCCAGATTAAGTTCAACTAGAAATGATTTTAAGAGCCTTCTAAAACATCACTATGATTTGTATTTATTTGATTGGTCTTTGTCTAATATTAGATCATTCCTGCAGAAAAATGCATCAGATCAAATGGATTCTTTGTATAAACATAATGGGAAATTGTTAAAAGAAAAGCCTGAGAACAACACGTTGCCACTTATAAGTGCTGATGAATATGTCTCTCGTAGTGCAATGCTATGTTCGCTTGTTGCGTCATGGTCTCCCTTGATGCATTTAGCATCTGAAAATTATCCAGTTTGTGATTCTTTCAGTCTGCTTGCTGTTGGAGGGAAGTCTGGTAAAATTTCTTTATGGAGATTTCATCCACCAGGTTGTTATACTATTGAAGACAGAGAAGTTCAAACTACTGTGAAGTTTGTTGGCCTCCTTCGGGCACACAATTCTTGGGTTACTACCATAAATTGGTTGTCATTTGCTTGTGATCCTTCAAATCCCCAAATTCTATTAGCTTCTGGAAGCTCTGATGGGAGGTGAGTTTAAGCATGCTTACGCAAATATGTTATATCTATTATAAGTCTGATTTCATCTCATTAAACTACTAATATACACTTCTGGAACTTGTGAGATTATTTTATTTGAGCTTTATGTGCATCATTGTAGTGACAATTGGAGTTCCACTTAATGATGCAGAGAAAAAATTTAACAACTGAGATTTTGTTATCTGATTTTGCTTTAGCTTTTTCACCATTCAGTGGAGTGATATTATTTATAATAATAATGTTTGCAAAGAAAATAATCATAGACATTCTTCTTTCCAACACTCCCTATCAAGTTGGGAATAGATGGTTTCTATTCCCGGCTTGCATATAACTCTTTCAATTTGAATTGGACAATCCTTTGGTAAGATTTTCTGCAAGTTGACCTTGTGAAGTTTTGAGGGTACATATGGAGTACTTAAACCACTATCAAGCATTCTGTACTCAGCTAAGCACAATAACTAAGCTTCTTGGAAAAGTAATAATAATTAAATGTTATTATTCCAACAATCTAATCAAAATTCATCTGGTTTCTCCTTATCTATATAATATTTACTTTGGTATTAGTAATGTAGGTACCATGACACAGGAAAAACGTACTTCCAAAAATCAAGATGAGAGTGTTTAGACTGCAACTATTTCTGGCCTATTAGAATTCAGTAACGTGTTCTTGGGACACATGAATGTTAAACTTTTACATCCTACATATATTGCATGGACCTGAAACCTGTCACATTAACCTGAAAGTAAACTTGTTTGCTTAGCCTTTAATTGAAAACATGTCTTGCATTCTTGCCATTCATCCATTATAAATGTTCAAATGGATATATATTTTTTTTTATTTGAGTGCTTCTTAATGGAAGAAACTGCACATGTCTCCACTAGGAAAAAGGTAGGAAAGATTCCATGATGTTTGATTTATCAGCTAGGTCACTCATAGTTTACCATCTTATGCTTTCAAGATCAGATGCTGTAGACTAATCCCTAGAGAAGTGCACTTTCAAACTTTTGATTTTCATATTATTCATTCAAGAATCTTGTATTTGAATATTCCAGTGCACTTCCCTTATACTCCTATTTCGATTGACATTTTTGGAGGATGTTTACATTTTTTGATTATCTTAATTTAGCTGAATGTATTATGTATGTTCTTTGCAGTGTGAAGATTTGGTTGGCTAACAGTGACAAATTGCTGAAGTCGTCAGAAGTGGATCAAACTTCCTTCTCATTATTGAAGGAGGTACTTACTATGTATTTTCTGCATCACTTTTCATTTCCCTCTCTCGTTTGTGAATAATTCGTTAGTGTAACTTTCTATTCCTAAATAGGTTATCACTGTCGATGCTGTCCCAGTTTCTGTACTTTCAGTAACAGTGCATGCTCAATACCCTTCCAAGATTCTTTTAGCCATTGGCAAAGTTTCTGGTTCATTTGAAATATGGCTATGCGACATATCTTCTAGGGAATTTGATAAGCTTGGCTCATATTATGCACATGATTATGTTGTAAGTTTTTTCCCTATTTCTTTTTGGAGTTATTTAAAAAAAAAAGAGGCCACCCTCTGCTGATCTCTGCATTTTTTAATTCCTTAAGGTTACAGGTTTGACCTGGGCATTCGGTGGAAGATTTTTGTACAGCTGTAGCCAGGTTAGAATTTTTTGCTTAGGTGATTTGACTCTTTTTCTACAAAATTGTCATTCAATCTATAAATATGGCAAAAAACAAAAAAAAAAATTAATCGTTATGTGGACATAAAATACATTGCATAATCCATACCAAGTTTCTTCAGCATTTGTATCTTCTTTTCTACCAATTTTATTCTTGATTTTCATTTCCATGGTTAAACATGATTTGTTAAATGTCTGGATTATGGATTACAGTTGGATCTCTGCACATCAGAAAGATAAAAGGGAAAGGAAATGATAGAAAGAGAGAATTTGAAAAATTATTTAATTTGTGATTTTTTATTTGGGAATTGAATCATATGGGATCAGACTACATAAGTGCCTATTTATAGTTGAAAGACAGTTGTCGAATCTGTTAGTTTCTGACATCTCTTACAACAGATTCCAGAACCTTATAATCATATAACTAACTGTGAGATGTCAATAATAACATCTCCAGAGGCATGTTAGTTCGATGCATTTGTTAAAGATAGATTTTTACATTAAATAGGAAAATATGATATGATTTTATTACATTAAAGAGGAAAATATGGTATGATTTTATTACATTAAAGACACCTGTTTGTACTATATGTATGTATGTGTTTCCTTCCTACTGACAGTTAGAAATAAAGTGTGCACAGTGTATTCTAGGAGAAATGTAAGAAAATAAGGGGGAGGAAACCGTGTGCATGGGGAGAGGTTGTTAGGTCAGTTGGTTGGTCTATTTAAAGACCAACCATGTTTTGGGAAGGAGCTTTTGGACTCTTGATTGTTTGGACAGGATCTTCTCCTGTGGAAAGGAAGCATTTTCCTTTGTAATCTGTTGTGGTGTACATTTGCTTAGAAAATCAATAAAGAAGATTCTCTCTTTTTCGGTATTGGAGTGTGTTTTCTATGTGTGCGATTTTGGCTTCTGGTAGAGAAGCCCAACACTGACTCATATTAAAGATGAGTGTGAGGACAATTGAGTCTATGTACAATTTCCAAATGGCCCATCCCAATTTGTTCGAATGGCCCAAGTTTAGTGTTAAACTACAATTCAACCGTAGACTTAAACTATGAAAATAATTGAAGCCTGTTAGAGTTTTGTTTTGAATTATAAATTTGCATTTGAAAAATGATAGTAGCCACTAAATGGTGCTCCCCATAAATCACCATAAGGTAGTTCAAGAGGAACAATTGAACTGTAGTAGAAGCAATAGAACTTGAAACTCTCAATTTATTTCATGGTTTCAATCAACTAGTTAGTTTTATAATGAAGAAAAAACTTGATACCAAGAATGATAATTTTCTGCTTATCTTAACTGGAGAGCTCGAAAGCATGATTAGTTAATTATATCAAGCATTAAGGTTTTTACAGTTCAAAATACATTTAGCAAGATGTTGCATGACCCTCTTCCATTTTTCTGTATGGTTGCTACAACGTCTTTTTTAAATTTTTTTGGAGCTTTTAATGTGTATTGATTAGATGTATTTACAATGGATGGATTATTATTTGAATGTTGATAGGATAACTTAGTGCGGAGCTGGATTTTGCGTGAGAATCATCTTGATGAAGTAACCCTCAATTCTGATATGCCTCGTGACAGTTCAATCAGTGTATGTTATTATTATCTTTATGTCCTTTTCAGTACGATCTTTGTTTTTTTCCTACTAAATTATACATTTTTTCCTTGCAGATTTCAAGAGATGCATTTGATTCATGTTTTGGTGTAGCGGTGTCCCCTGGAAATCTTGTCATTGCTACTGTATGTTGTTTTTCTTTTCCGTTTATATTTTGCAATTGTATATCAATCCTTGACATATTCGTATTCTTTAAGTGCATCAAAATGATGTGGTTCTTAAATGCCCAGATAGTGTGTATTAGAATGGCCCTAATGTCTAGGAAACTAAAGAAGGTTATTGATACGCGCACGCTTAAGAAATAGGAATAAAATGAACTGGTTTATTATCAGCAGAAAAATTAGACTTGGAAACACTGAAAACAGAGAGTACTGTAGCAGCTCAACTCTCCCAGCCCTAACCACTTATTTCTCCCTCCTCTAATCCTCCTACTCATCCCCTACTTATTCTTAATTTCTAACAAATTTGTAACAGAATATCTTAACAAAATCTCTACTTTATTCTTAATAGAATTTACTTAATCTACTGAATCATTTAATTTGATTCACTGCCTATCCCCATTTTGCCCCTAAACTTTTTTCTCATGTACACTTTAAGCCCTTTCGGAAATAGATCTCTAACAATACCGCCCTCTTGAACAACCACCTTGTCCTCAAGGTGAAATTCAGGAAAACTGAGTTTGATGTCTTCAGCCAACTCCCATGTGTTCTCAAAATCTGGCATGCCTTCCCATTTGATTAGAACTAACTTCTTTGTCTCCTTGGGGAGATTCCTTCACTGTTAGCACTTCAGAAGGTTGCAACTTTAGTTCCCAGCCTTCTGTCAGCCCTTTTGGTAATGGTTGGCACTGCACCTGCTAAGTAATGCATTTTTTTAACAAAGATACATGAAACACTGGGTGTATCTTTGATTCTTGGGTAGGTGCAACTTGTAGGCCACCTTTCCCACCCTAGCCAACACTTCAAATGGTCCATAATATCTAGGACTTAGCTTCTGGTTTATTCGAGTTGCCAAGGATTTCATTTTGATAGGGTTGGATTTTAAGGTAAACTAGATCCCCAACCTGGAATTCTACATCCCTCCTCTTCTTATTAGCTTGCTCCCTCATCCTGTCTTGAGCCTTATTCAATTGCCATTTCAGTTCATTCAAAATCAGGTTTCTTTCTGCAAGCATGTGATTAACCTCTTCCACCGCAGAGGGGTTCATTTCTCCCCTAATCAAAGTAGGAGGGTCCCTGCCGTACAATGCTCGGAAAGGAGTAGTGTTTGTTGCAGAGCTGTAAGCAGTGTTGAACCATAATTTTGCCCATGCCAACCACTTTGGCCATTGCTTTGGTTTAGTTCCTGCAAAACACCTTAAGTAAGTCTCCAGGCAGCGATTAATTACCTCAGTCTGTCCATCCGTTTGAAGATGATAAGCGATACTGAACTTCAACTTGGTTCCTGACTGTTTGAACAATTCCATCCAAAAGGTACTCATGAATATTTTGTCCCTATCGGTGACAATCGAGGATAGAAAACCATGTAACTTAACCACTTCTTTTATAAAAATCTCTGCTATATCTTTGGCTGAAAATGGATGTGCTAATGCTATAAAGTGGCAATATTTCGTAAATCTATCCACCACCACAAGGATAGTGTTTAACCCTTGATGCCTTGGCAATCCTTCTATGAAATCCATAGATAAATCCTTCCAAACTTGAGAAGGGACGGGAAGAGGTTGGAGTAAACCTCCTGGCGACAAACTTTGATACTTGTTGCGATTGAACGTGTCACAAGCTCAGATATGTTGCTGGATAGACCGCTTCATGCCTTCCCACCAAAGAAGACTTGAAATGCGCTTAAAAGTTCTAAAGAACCCGGAATGTCCCCTTGTGGAGTTATGAAATTCCTCCAAAATTAAGGGTATTCTCGGCGATTCCTTTGGAATTACCAGTCTATCGTGGTATAACAATCTTCCCTGCTTCAATTCATACCCTGCTGGCACCACTTTTCCCCCAACTAGGTTCTGCAAAATCCCTCTCAACTTGTTGTCTCTTCGTATCTCATCTTCAAGCCCTGTCCAATCCTGAAAAGTCACGGTTGAGATTGCTTCTAGATACACCCTTCTGGATAACGCATATGCCACTTTGTTCTCCCTTCCCAACTTGTATTTTATTTCAAAATCAAACCCCAAAAGCTTCGCTATCCATTTTTGTTGTGCCTCCCCTGCCATCCTTTGATCCACCAGAAATTTCAAGCTTTTCTGATCCATGTCGATGGTGAACTTTCTACCCAATAAATAATGTTTCCACTTTTGCACAGCCATTGCAATTGTCATTAATTCACGCTCATAAACTAATTTTTGTTGAGCTCTTGGAGACAATTTTTGGCTCAAGAAAGCTACTGGTTTCCCATCTTGCATTAACACAGCCCCTAATCCAAGTCCTGAAGCATCAATTTCTATGATAAATTCCTTATCAAAATCAGGTAACGCAAGAACTGGGACAGAGATCATAGCTTCCTTCAATTTATCAAATGACATTGTGCTTCTATTCTCCATTGAAAAGAGTCCTTCTTCAGCAGCTGTGTAAGAGCCCATGCAATCTTGCTATAATATTTGACAAATCTTTGATAATAACCTGTCAATCCTAAAATTCCCCTTAGTGCCTTGAGATCCCTTGGAACTGGCCAAGCTTTCATTACCTCCAATTTCTTAGGGTCAGCTGAGAACCCTGCCCCTGAAATTGAATGACCCAAATACTTTACTGCCTGCTGCCCAAAACTGCATTTTTTTCTATTAATGTAGAGGTTATTTTCCCTTAACACCTCCAGAACCAATCTCAAATGAACTAAGTGCTCAAGTTCAAGTTTGCTATAAATTAGTATATCATCAAAAAAGACCAAAGCAAATCTTCTGAGAAATGGCCTTAGGACCTCGTTCATTAACGCTTGAAACGTTGAAGGTGCATTTGTGAGACCAAATGGCATTACTAAGAACTCGTAATGGCCTTCATGTGTTCGAAAAGTTGTCTTCTCTACATCTGCTGCCCTCATCCTAATTTGATGATATCCCGACTTCAAATCCAATTTGGAAAAAATGGTGGCTCCTCCTAATTCATCCAACAGCTCATCGATTATAGGAATCGGAAATTTGTTTGGTGAAGTTACCTTGTTCAATGCTAGGAACTAAATAAGAGGAATTAAAGGGGAACAGAAGTTGTGATTTAGCGTATCTTTTCCTTATTTTATTTGCTTTGACCGTACATTATTATGTTATTTCTGATTATTCTTGTTTGTTTATTGCAGGTTCATTGCTTTGATGTTGAGAAATTGAATCGGATGTATGAAGGAAGGTATAATCTTGATTTGCAAATTATTATTTTCTTACCTTCCTTTCTGCTTAAGTATGCGGAGAGACATAGACAGAGAGGGCCCTCAGGGATAAATACGTATTTTTATTGGTTTATTATAATTTGGCACCAATTGGAAGTATAGTATATACAAAATTGCTACTCAAGTCTGTCCAGTCCAAAGTAGCAAAACAATGGCAACGGATAGAAATCGTATATATTTACAATGATATGCTGACATTCGACCTTTAAAGTTGAAAAAGAAAAAATTGTAGCTTAATGTTTATACTGATAAGTTTTTTCCTATTTTTCTTTTTGTACTCGTTGTCCTTTCCAAAACATGGGTCTCATGAAAGAAAAATTACAAATGTGAAAAATTGAAATTCTTCTTGAACTTTGGACAGGATTCTCAGGGCAGCTATTGATTACTTTTGGATTGGTGGGCTACAGATGGATGTTCAGCTGAAATCTCCCTTCTCATGTTACATTGGAGAAAATTCTAGTTATCTGGAAAATGAATTAATTTATTGGGGAACCAATATCATATGGTCTTTAAACCAATATCAATGTCATGATAAGCCTTTGGTTCTTTGGGATATAATTACAGCATTATTGGCGTTCAAGGATGACAATTCAAAATATGCAGAACGTATACTCATTAAGTGGATCTCATCATCATTCCTTCATTTAGATATGGATCTTCCTTCTGAAAAAGTTTTATCATTTGTCTCTTCAAGCTTGTCAGACATTCCATCTCGACTGCTGCACTTGTTCAATATAATCTGTAGACGTGTAATATTATCAGAGCTGGATGCTGATCAAATAACTGGATTAACCAAAAAGGTTGAAAAGCTGGAAAAGGCATGTCCTGCCATGGAAAAACAAATTACAAAGTGGACAGAAATTCTTCTAAGCAGTGAAAGGGAGCTCCGAAAAAGGCTTGTGGGTTTTAGTTTTTATGTTTTCCGAACTAGCATGTCCAATCCTGAAACATCTTCCCAACATGGTTGTTGGTATCCTGTTGGACTAGCACAGATGGAACAATGGATTGCTTCA
>Ga0099824_1009668_pt1 | contig 11739 bp, 7 predicted proteins | sample SiratrowhiteBW_FD_76837 | JGI IMG/M metagenome (GOLD analysis project Ga0099824, IMG submission 76837) | Root nodule microbial communities of legume samples collected from California, USA - Siratro white BW | ecosystem: Host-associated > Plants > Roots > Nodule | place: USA: California... | reverse complement strand
TAATCCTATGAATTAATCAAACGACAACATACCGAATACATCAAAAACACATTAATACATAGATATATATAGATAAATATATATATATATATATATATATATATATATATATAACACTATATTACACTATATTAAAAGATGGATAAGCATGAATAGGAGAGACTTTGATTAAAGGTAATGGATATCTAAGTTTTGGATAGGATGAATATAATATGGGAGTCTGTCAAAATGTATTGTAGTGTGTCCTATTATGCGATTGTGTTATGTTTTTGCCATTTGTTTTTCAAGGAATATAAAGCATTAAGATAAGGTTATACAAGAATTATATAAGCATAGATGGTGTCTTTAAAATAATTATATAAATATAATCACATTTTATTAGTATAAATAGAGGATTTTTGCCTGTTGCCTATTTATTTATTGATTTAAAGAAGAAAAAAAACATCTCAACTAAAAACTGATTATAGTTTTTTTTTATTTCAGTATTTGATGCAATTTTGTTTCAAATGTCATATGTTTGTTACTTAAGTATTTAGAAAATCTATCTTTAAATATGCATGTATAAAAAATATTAGTATCAACTAAATAAATTATAGGTACTTTAGTTGTAACTCTAACGTATTATATTTAGTTTATTTATACTAAAACGATAGAAAATAATTAACTGGTAAAACAAAGATTAAAGAAAAAAACAACAAATTTTTTTACTACACTAAAATAATTTCCCATGGTATAAAAGTTAAAACTAAAGTTAAAGATATTTAATTAATCTAAAACATGTTTTAAGAATCAAATTATAACAACTAAATTAACATCTAAGTTAATAATACTTAATGTATAGTAATTATGTTGATGCAATATATTTGAAGTCATTATACAACCATAAAAAAAAATTAATATCCAAAAATATTAGAACATGCTTACAAATGCGATAGTTAAATAGCAACAGTAAAATTGAATTTTGTTTGTATTAGGTGTGGAATAAAAGATAGGATTTAGAGTGTTAGATGCATTGAAGTCATTATTTTGCAATCCGACACTACATGTAGATCAGAGAGTTTTTGTTTATGCGTCTTAGCCGTCTTCTAGTATAGCCATTATTTAGATCAAAATATTTGAAAATATAGTTCATTTTTTAATTATGGGATTTTTATTCAAGTATTGTGTTGTCTATCATTTATTTGTTTGGGCATATATTCATCTCCTTCTAAATTTTATGGTTGATTGTAGAGTTTTCAAATTATAGTGAGTGTATGTTCAAACACAAAACTCATATCTGAAAAACATCTTTAATGCAAAAGTTATAGAATATTATATGAAATCCACATTACTATAGCATACTAATGTGCCATAAAAAAATCTTACATTTAAATCAAACTGAATACCAATGCATTATTATAGAGCTTTAGAAGAAGGACCACAAATTAATATTATATTTCTAAAGTACAACTTAATCCACCGGAACAGACATTGTTGGATTATAAAATAAGTTAAAACAAAGCATTTACTCTACATATTCCATAATTGTAGGATTAAATTCCATTACTTTTCTAAATGATTAAATTGTAATGTGACTTCGTCTTTTTTTAATTATTTAACTTAAGTTTGTCTCCAAAATATGAGAGAAATATTATCCCTGGGAAAAAAGAAAGTTTTTACTGAGAAAGTGGATCTAAAGTGGTACATAGTGGAATTTGTGGAGGCAGTGTTAGGTTGGTTGGGCTTGCACACCCATCATTGTGATTTTCAAAAGCAAAGTGGTGTGTGTTAGTGCAATCTCCACTTTATAGTCCCTCTTTTAACAGCTAGACTCCATCTATCCATCAATTAGGAAAAGAAGCAATTGCTTTTCTCTTTCCAAAGTTACAGTACCTACCAACTAGCATTTGACAAAATTGTACCTCTTTAATTTTGAAGCATGAGCTGGTAGATGCTAGCGGTGCATATTTTGACCTAGTGTATTGTTGTGGCATTTGGAAACTGTGCACCAGAGAGAACAATTGCAACACCATGTGCTTCTTCTTCAACCATGAATGAACCATCTCTGGGTACTAAAGTAAGACTTCTTTACCCGTTTTCATGAGACACGCTACACATTACACGTGTTAGGCTGAAAAAGAATCCTACATACTTAGTTTGGCTGGTACACCACCTGACGAAAACATTCCAAATTTTTGATGAATTCATTTTGCCAAATACTAATTTTCTCAAGAGATATAAAATACTTTCTCTGCATAAACTTTGAATTTATGAACCACTTTCGAGTTTAATTGTTATGTATCATTGCCATAAAAATATAAAAATATCAGATATACATATGAATGTTAATGTAATTATAAAATAAATAAACTTATGGTAAATATAATGAAATAATAATGTAAAACTAACATAGTATTTATTACATAACTTGTTTTCTCTTTGTAAAATAGAAAAAATGAATAATAAATCTTCAACGTGTCATGCTGGTGTACGGAACCCAAAACAAGAAAATGACAGTCGTTCCGTACCTGTTTGTCTTTTCACAATATCTTTCTGTAATGTAGACATCATTTGATTAATTTGAGAGATTCTATATCGAATAATTCTGTCAATGTAGTATAGTGTATCAATAATTGAGATGATAATTTTATGAATTTTCAATTCAAGAATAATTGTAAAAAGGTTCATTGAATGGAAGTTAGATGCGTAACAGGCGCTCATCTAACATGCAAACAGAAAGAAGCAACGTTCAATGAAATAGCAGAGGTGAAAGTGTAGAACAGAAAACGGAAGGGATAATCGAGGAGCAGTGAAATGGAAAAATATCTAATAACATTTGCATTGCTAGTTGGAGTTTTCACCAGAACAAAAGACAAGAGTACTACTCAGTATTCATATATCTAGTACAGAGCTGGTATTACTAGCAGCAGCAATTAAAAGGTTAAATTCTGCCAAATGGAAGTAGTTGGTGTATTTAATTGGGAAATAAAAAAAAATGAAAAACACAACAAGGGTCTACCTAAGGGTAGAAGGAAACCAGAATAGAAACATTCTCGTCTTGTTCCATCATAGTTCCTCTTTCAGATCTAGATTGAGATCTCAGCCCTCATTTTCTAATCTAACATTTTTTTAAAACTTAAATTATAAAAAGCGATGCCAACAATAATTCATATTAATAATTAGAAAACAAGGGGAATGAGTTGTTCCCAGTTCCCACGTCTCAAACGCAGCCTCTCGGGGCAAACCCGACCCGCGAACCCGCCAGGTCGTAGGAGACCCGGAATCCTTGTTGCTGGATGTTACCAATTATGGACAAACCGCTCATGGTTCCCGCAAAAGCAAAGCAAAAGCTCCCGCTGTTATCCACCGGAATCAAGTAATTCGTTGCCGGAAGTGACACGTCGGCACCGCGGAAATGCAGCACCACCGTCGGCACTTTCACCTCCGTGAGCCCAGACAGATCGAAACACGTGTCGAAGAGCGAGAACTCCGGCGCTCGCTTCAGACGCGAGGCTCCGACACGGAAAGCATCCCGGAGGGCAATGTAGGCGGGTCGGGTCAACCGGGTGACGGACGTGCCCGAGTCGATGATGACTCCGCCATTCCCGGCGGCGTCTAGGCGGAACAGCGAGGCGGAGAGGCCACGCACCGGGGTGCCACCGACACTGATCCCAAGGAGCTCCACGTAGTAGAAGGTGTCGAGCTTGGGGTTTCGAAGGAGAGGAGTAAATCTCGCGGTTCGGGAAACAGCGGAATCTCCGAAGACAACAGAGGATGGTTTGGCGGAGGCTGAACGGTCCACGAGGCAGTAAGAGAACTTCTGGTTGAACCGGCGTCCGGTCTGGACAGGGAACGATAACCTGCCCCGGCCCAGGCCCAATAAACCAGCAGCGCCTGTGAAGAGTCCTTCGTTGTCATGGCCACAGCCGAGCGCGACGCGCGTGACTCTTGTCCTTCGAAACGTCAGCGTTTCGGTGGAGAAGTCGCCGAATGTGAAGGAACCGTCGCCGTAGGAAACCTGGTACTGGCAAACCTTGTTCTTGTTGCAGCCGGGGGAGTCTAACCTGCGGCAGAGAGGGGCTCCACAGGGGATTCCGGCGTAAGTTCGGGATTTGGTGGGGTTGAAAACGGGGTCAGTTTGGGAGTAGCATTTGCGGCAGGGGGCACATTGGAGCCAAACGACGTCGCTTCCGGTGTCCAAAACCATGTAGACGTATCTAGCGGGAGTACCCACGCCTATGCGCGTGAAATACTCGCCGCTTCCTTGTGCTAGGCCCGATATGATGGAGCTGCTAAAACTGGAGCCGGATCTGCGCGCGTGGCTGGTGTTGAGGGCTGCGAGCGTGAGCAGAGATTCGACTCTTTTGCCGTCGCGTTGGAGCCTGAGGTGGAAGAGCTGCTCCGGTGTTTTGTTGGAGGAGAGTGCATCTATGTGGTGGAGGTCAAGGGAGAGATCTTGTTCCGGGTCGGGTTCTACGAGGGCTTCGGCTTCGGGCCATGAGAGGGTGGGTGGGTTGGGGAGGGAGCGAAGAGGTAAGGTTTGGAGTTGGAATGGGGTGGTGGCGGCGGCGGAGAGAGAGAGGGCGACGGCGAGAGACAGGAAGAGAAGGCCATTTGTGGTTTTTTTCTTCCCTTCCATGGTTGCAGTTTGCTGGGGTGAGAGAGTGCAAAGATTGTGGAAGAGAATAAATAAATAGTGAAGAGGCGGTCGCGCTCCTGTGACCATGGTTGTTACTGTTAGAAACTGTAAATAGTGACGCAGTTAATTATGAGGATGGTTGAGTTGGGTGGGGTAGGGTAGGGCAACACACCATCTTCATCCTCTCTTTGCAAATCTATTTGTCTTCTGCTACTACTACACTACACATACCATACTTCAAATTGTGAATTTATCCCAGACCTAATAATTAAATAATGAACGTGACATTTTTTATATTAAATAAATAGATGCTTTCATTGTTACATTTTCTTGAAAAATCAAACTTCTTTTTATCTGGATAATACTTTAGAGGCAGGATTACAAATATAAAAATATTTGTTGGGTTGTACATAAAGCATTGAATTTATTAGTTGAAATTCATTGGGCAACGTAAGAGACAGAAGAAAATAGAATAAGGAGAAAGATACTCCATTTTGAAGAGTAGAAGAATATGATTTTATTTTATTTTTGTTGTGTTTTACAAATTGTATAGATATTTATTGTTTTTAATTATAAGGTTTTACGGAAGTACACGTAGACTAGTTTTAGACCTTAATTTAGACTTAGAAGTCAATAAAAAATTATGTGGAATCAATTTTGACTTAAGACATTAAGGAGAAGAAGTTATTTTTATGCTACTTTTTCATGTCTTTCACATCCACTCTATAGTTTTTTAGTTCAACATTTTTTATAACATAAAGTATTCTAGAAATATATAAATAACATTCAGCTTCATTGAATCAGAATTACTCTCTTTAAATGTTTATCTTCTTATTTTTAAGATTATATATAAAAGTAATATTATTGTAGTTTTTTACAAAAGAACTTCTCCTAATTCTTCACAAAGAAACTTTCCTTATAACAAAGTAAAAGTGTTAGAATTTCTATAAGAACTTCGGAAGAGTTACTTTTTTTTTTATTTCATTGCTTAGTTTGAATATGGTTTCATCATTTACTTTATTATTGTGATATTTCAGTGAATTTCCTTGCTTCACACAATTAATTTGATTAATTAAGTGTTTGTAAAAGGTTTGTAGGAAATAAAGTCAGATGAAATTATTTAATAATATAAGGCATGAGGAAGAAGTATAGTGAAATTCTAAATAAAGGCATGGATAAAAGACTTTTAGTGTAGTATATAATGATTGTTTGTTATCTGAAAAGAGAAAACAAAGGTTAGTAGGATGAGGTGTGGGAGAAAGAGCTAAATAGATTTAGTGTTTAGGTGGATGAGGGAAATGAGCAATTAGAAAAAAAAAAGTTAGAAAAATTAGAGGAAGGTGCAGGAAAAGAGAGGTAAGAGCTAGTAAGGAGAATGGATGATTGTGGAAGGCGAATAGAGACAAAACACTCTCTAAAATGTGTTATGAACTATACAAATGATTACAGCAAAATATTAACATATTTTTTTATGTATTAGTGTGGAAAAATAAAGTGTCACTTAAAAGTGAAACCTTGTTTCTGGAGGATGGTAAAGAATAGACTACATAACACAGACAAATGGGGAAGAGAAATCTATTATTATAGGTAGGATCCAATTTGAGCTGACATTGCTGTTTATCAAAATTTGAATTTATTCAACCTGTCTGTTTCTATGTAATAAGGAATAGGTTTGCAATGGTGTTATTGTCATATATTTGTATTTCCAAAAAAGATAATAGTTGTGAAGGGTGTCAGGGGTTGAGGATATAGAATCGATTGATAGAAGAGAAACTAATTGTGAAAGAGTACTATATCATCATTTGGTTGACTAGTAGTCTACATTTTAAGCAGAGAAGCATAAATTTATATACCATTTAATGAAAACTCGTCTACTTGAATTTGGTTTGGGATAAGGAATCTGAAGAAAAACGAGAAAATCAGTGTGATGGTGTAGTTTCAAAATGGATCTCATTGCTATGATATAGTTTGCTGAACTAATGTCATCCCAAACAAATTGCAACAAAACTCTACATTTGGTTTAATGGTTAGGAACTTAACAGAGTAGAATTACTAACTGCTAAAAGATATTATTATATGATGTCTGTGATGATTATCTAATATTTATATGTGTAGTAATAAATAAATGATTATCTAATATTTATATGTGTAGTAAATAGATAAAGCATAATTTTTTTTATCCTTTCTGTCTTCTTTTGTGTTATATGTGAATTGTATCCCTTACCCCACCAAGTCATATGATAACTTTTTGTTGTTTATAAAAAACAACTGCATCACTTAAATTTAAAAAAAATAAAATAAAACAATTCATCTTCTACACAATTCTCTAACTTTTTAAAAAAAAAAAAAAACTAAAACAAGACAAAATTCATGAAATTTTTTGAGTTACAAAACAATATAATCACAGGGCAGCTTATATTTTAAAAATTATAATAGTAAACTTCCTTAAATACGTTTATTATAAGCATAATTTAGTACAAAGCAAAATACAATATTTTACCCACTCACTTACATATTTTAAACTTCAATGCTAAGATGTTTACTACAGTCAATATCTATATTTTGATACTCATATACCCAACACACAAATGAGGTCTGAATACAGTTCCTAACAAATCCTAAATTTTCTTTTTTTTAATAAAATCAAGTTGAACCACCTACATTTAATTTGTTCAATATATAATTAAAGTTAAATGTATTTTATCCTGCAAACTAAACTTAAACTTGAACTACTCATCTCAAATCAACCCATTTACATTGCACACCTTGGTAAACAATTTAATGTCTAGTGCAGAGATGACTTACTTTATAGGTAATGTTCACCCTTTAATTGGAAAAGTGAGGGTTGGAGTGTGAAGAAATGGAGTGTAATTAATATATTGCCCTTGTCAAAGATGCTTATTTATGCAGGAATTGGAAACATAATCATTCTCACAACTTTTTCTTGGTAATGTTTGTTTAATAATATTTGGGACTTAAATAGTTCTCCTTAACAAGTATAACTTGATAACTAAATAATAAGCTGGATCACAATTGTGAATCACAACACAAAGGAGAATCATGCTCCAATGTTGATAAGGGTTGACCTATTGATGTGTGACTGGCGATTAAAAGTCAGAAAATTCCACCAAATTATTCTCATAATGACACATGGATTGTGACTTATATTAGAAAAAATGATCTTGCTTTCTCAGATTTCATGTTTGTCCTTGTGGTCTAAAGGATGAAATGAACTTAAGCTTGTAAAAACTTAAACAATAAAAAACACAGCGCATGTGGATGGGGAGGGATTTGGTTTTTTTTTTTTTTTTTTTACTTTGTTTTAGGTTGTTGGCAATGGGTGATAATTTATTTGCATGTGAGAGAAGAACTTGTAAATGAATGTTTATTCAATTTAAGCACAAATAAATCTCAATGACACTCATAACTATTATATGCCGTCATTTAAAGGTTAAACCTTTTGCATATTTAACTCTGTGGGATATAGTATTGATTAGAAATGTCCCAAATCTTAGCCCAATTAAACCCACCTCATTCTTATCTTGCTTTCACAAAAATGCAAGTAAAAATTCTCCACCAAATTTTGTTATATTAATAAATATTCATGGTTATTTATGGATATTTTCTAAGAAAAATAGTTAATACAATTATGTTATCACAAACAGACACATGTTGCTCTAGGTAAGCAGAGAAATGTAAAAAGTCTTGCAAAAATATCTCTTTAAATATTTGCTTTTTGTGAGACATTGATATTTTATTTATGAAGAATCAAGTGGGGATATTTCTCATCCATCCCCATTTACTCTTTCATTTAATATTTTTATCCAACTCTGTTCAAAAGACCTGATTTTGCATTTGATCTCAACATCTGAGAGCATGGGTCATCCATGATTCATCCACCTACCATCAAACTAAAACCTACAAAACATTATGTCTCAAGCAAAGACTAAAGAGAAGTATATAAGCTATCACCATCTTCCTTTGTCTTCATGTTCCATGATTCTCGTGACTTCCTTCACTGCCTTTGTCTTTTTTCTTTTCACCCATCCTATGATGCATTTTCTTCATTCATTATTTTAAAAAATTAATCAAATAAATTAATTATAATTTTTATTAAAAATAATTTAAAGATACGTTATCATGAAAAAATAAAACATATAAAAGGTAATATTTGTGCATAAAAAGGATTTTGATACTACCAGACATTATAACTTCTTTCTTAATTTCTTTAATGAATAGTATCTTTTTGTATAGCAGTATACACAGTACAGAGTTTTTCATAGGACTTAAAAATAATAATAAATATGTATAATTTTATTAAAATATAAAGGCGAACAATTAATTAATTTAAGAAATAATTATTTATTTCCTTTTCAAAATAACTTTTTTCAGAAATATTAAAATTTAAAATCAATACTATAAAATATTCTAGATAGATATTTAAATTTTGAAAATCCGATTCTTTGAAACGTAGACTAATATTAAATCTTATTTTTTTAAATTTATATATTGGCTTTACTTTTGAACAATGAACTACATTGATATAAACAGTTATCTTTATATTTATATATGATAACAATATTTATTATTTATTAGTAAAACACATGTATTTTGCTAAAATTATTTAATCTTGTAAAAATAGTGTGTGAAATATTAAAATATAATTTTATAAAATTATTAAAAAATATATGTAATGGTCATTTTTAGTTAAAAAAAGTTATAAAGTTATTTTAAAAAAAATAAAGATGATTTATTTATTTTATTAAATAAAAAATTATTTATTTTTCAAAAAATAATTTTATTTAATTAAAATATTATAAAATATAAAAGAATAGGTATTATTTTATATAATAATACAAATTATCTTAAATTGATTTTTTTCATTAGTTATGATATTAAACTCATGATTAAAACTGTGCAATATTATACCTGTAACTAATATCTCATATTGTAAAATTCTGCAACGAAAGTTTCAAAGTGTAAAACATATTCAACATGTATAATAACAGAACACACGGATTTAAATAATGTTAGATATTTTGAAGTATATGGTTCCATGGTCTAGTGGTTAGGACATTGGACTCTGAATCCAGTAACCCGAGTTCAAATCTCGGTGGAACCTTTATTCATTTTATTTGTCTATAATCTGTTTTTTTATATCACACAACATATAGCTGGGACTGAATCCTATATATTGTGTGACATTGTTTTATTGTTTTTTAATTTGTTTTACTTCTGTGAGTATGGAATCAGAGACCCGACAGAAAATTGAGGAAACAGTGTTGGATATACTCAGCAAATCCAACATGGAAGAAACTACTGAGTTCGGCATAAGACTCGCTGCCTCTGACAGACTCGGCATCGACCTCTCCGACTCCATCAGTAAAAACTTTATCAGAAGCATAGTTGAGTCCTATCTTCTCTCCATTATGACCAATGGAAAAGAGGTGAAGAAGGAAGATGCCGTTGAGGCCAACGAGGAGACCGAGGATTTGGCGAAACTGAGGAGGGAAGACCCTGAACGTGTTATTTGTCATGTAAGGAGAACTTACATAAAAACCCTAGAAAGTGTATTTATTTATTTTTTGTTAGGTTGGTCTGCATCTGTGGACTGGGTAATTGATGAAGAGAACTAATTTGTAAAAGTTTAAGAACTTGTTGATGAGTTTTTAATTTTTGTTTTTAAATTTTGTTTGATTGGTCTAGTTGTCAAACAGGAGGACAGTGGCTGTGAAAGCATTCAGAGGGACACCACTGGTCTCAATTAGGGAGTTCTATATGAAAGATGGAAAACTACTTCCTGGTGTTAAAGGTGATTACATAATCTATTGTTTGTGCTTGTAAATTTATTGCTTCCTGTTTTATATAATGAATCTTTACACTGTAAATGTTCCTGGAATTTAAATTATGTGTTTGTATGTTGGCCATGGTCAGTAGTTTGTGACAAGTTAATCTCATTATAGTGTAAAAATCTCTGTAGTTTGTATCTTGCTAGCTTAGGGTAAAATATTAGTGGGACTATTATTGAGAAGGATGACAGAAGATCGATTATAGTCAGTGTGGGAGCCATGTCTTTTTATTTTGCAAAACACCACAAATATGAACAACAGTACAGTATCTTTTCCCAATTAATTAATTAATTTCATTCATAGTCCATTATGATTACTGCATACAGATACCAACAACACTACACCCCTTTTGAATGAGATTGACATAAAGAAAGTCAATGTGATAAAATGAGGAAAGTAAATCACTTGTTCTTGAAGAATTGGCGGAAGAGGCTGAGAATCACATCAGATGAAATAATATTAAAGAATCTCATGGTCAATAATATCCTTGAGATTTTAGCTTTTAGTCAAATCTGATGATATCACTTGATTCATGTAACTAAGTCATCTAATGAGGCAACTATTATTATCCTTGTCATTGTTTGTGTGTTTTGCCAGTTGTTACATACATGCATAAATCAGAGGATTTGAGTTGAGGTCTGATTTAGCTTTAGAGGATAATTACTTGAGTTTATGTGACTCTGTTTTGTTGAGAACTTGGTTAATCCGAATTTTGAACTAAATATGTCCCTTTTCCTGTATCTTATATTTTAGGTATAAGTTTACCTGCTGAACAATGGTCAATCTTCAAGAAGAGTGTTCCTGCCATAGAGGAAGCTATCATAAAGATGGAAGGAAGGATAAGGTGAGTATGCAATGATGACATGTGAGCTATGTGATAACATGAAAGGTTGTGACTTCCAATGATATTGATCATGCAAGTATTGAAATGTGATGCTGTGGAAATTACTGGGTGTACGTGTGCAGAATGTTTTTTTTTTTTTTTTTCTGTTTCTATTCTCTTGGTATATTACCAACTATGAATTTATGACATTCTTTGTTGTAGGTTTAGTTGGAGAAATTTCTGTGTTTTTCTGAATACTTTCTGCTTTTTTTTTTTTTTTTTGGAAGGAAAAAATATTGGTAAGTTTTTTTTTTTTCATGTAAATTGCTGGTAAAAATTTTTTTTTAAATGTATTGAAAAAATTTTTTTGTGGGTTTTTGTGTGGTGAATTTTTTTTTTTTTTTTTTTCTGTTTCTATTCTCTTGGTATATTACCAACTATGAATTTAT
>Ga0099824_1009664_pt1 | contig 11744 bp, 9 predicted proteins | sample SiratrowhiteBW_FD_76837 | JGI IMG/M metagenome (GOLD analysis project Ga0099824, IMG submission 76837) | Root nodule microbial communities of legume samples collected from California, USA - Siratro white BW | ecosystem: Host-associated > Plants > Roots > Nodule | place: USA: California... | reverse complement strand
TTCAATTGAGTTGTAATTGCAAAACTCTTTATCATTAGTGGAATAATTCAAAATGTGTAGACGGTGAAGTGTTTCTAAGGTCCTTGGTGCCAAAGAACTTCACCTTAGGACTCGACTCGCTTTAAGTTTTCAAGCATTAACTTTACTTCTTTTTGTTTCTTTCCAATTGTACAAACCGAGTAGTTTCATTCTTTGCATTGAGTCGCCCTTGTTTGTGACTTAGTGGACTCATTGCAAGAAAAACTGGAAAGGTCCATTGGGCAATGCTCTGGCAAGGAAAGTCTTGGTACTTAAGTTGTCCTAGTGACGCACCTCACTTGTTTGGGAGACCTCTTAGTGTGCTAGACTAGTTTGTCTTATCTTGAGAGCACTTCTTCACAAAATTTAAGATGTCTCGATATTCCTTTCACCATAGTGGCAATGAGTCTCAGGACAATACATCAGATTTTCGACAAAATTTTTGGAAGAACTTTGGATTATGAAAATAAACACTAATGTACAATTTGCTATTATGGCGGAAGAGTTAAAGACCTTAAAGAAGAAGGATCACAAGTATAAATCAAAAGCTAGTTCATCAAAAAAATATTATTCTGATAGTGAGGATGAAAAACCTGAGCAGAATAGCGTGAGAGCAACTGACCATTATCAGTCTGCGCCTTATCACCACCCCAAGAAAGAAAGAAAAACCAAAGAAACTAGAGTAGATCTTCCCCTTTTTCATGGTACTAATGATATAGATACATTCTTGGATTGGGAAATGATGGTGGAACAATTGTTTGAGTGTTTTAATGTGAGTGAAGAAAGGAAAGTTCCCTTGGCTACTCTTAGTTTTCAAGGTTATGCATTGCATTGGTGGACTGCCTTAGTAAGGGATAGACTTATTCATCATGAACCGGCCATAGCATATTGGAATGATCTTCCCTTAGAAGAAGATATATTCCTTCATACTATCATAGTGAACTCATAGACAAACTTCATAGGCTTAATCAGAAAAACATGAGTATTGAAAACTATAAGCAAAAAATGGAATTGTATATGATGAGGGTAGGAATTAAAGAACATGAAAATGTAACTGTGGTTAGATTTTTAAGTGGATTGACTTTAGAAATAAGAGATAAAGTAGAACTTCTCCCTTATAGGGATTTCCATGACTTAGTGTAAATTTGTATAAACGTTAAACAACAAGTTTTGAGAAAAGGCACAAGTCGAAGTTCTTACTCTAACTCTTATTCCAAGACTAACTATGATAGGGAGGGAAAATATTTAAGCGAAAAACCAAGAGAGAATCCGACCAAAGCCATAGTTCAAAAGAGTGGTAAGAGAGAAGAGGAGAAGAAGAAGATAGAAAGAATAAAAAGACTAGAAAAACATCTAGCTTGCTTAGGTTATGAACTGAAAGGGATAGAGCTTATAGAAGAAAAATTAAATAGAATGGTTCACAAGGAAAAAGAGAGAAAAGAAAAAGAGCGGAAAGAAAGATAAGAGAGGAAAGAAAAAGAAAGACAAGACAAATGTTTGTCTAGAGTTGAACCAGACATTGATATAAAATCCTCTTCTTTAGAACCATCTTGTTAGAAGTTGAGTGAACCTTTGTTTGGAGCTGAAATAGATGTTGACTCCTCTTCCATAAAAAAATCTTGTGATGAGTTAGTTGAAGAGAAACCATTGTCTAGGGATATCGACACAAACTCCTCTTACACAGAAAAATTTAGTGAGGATATATTTGTAGAACAATCTTTGTCTGGAGCTGAGCTAGACATTGGCATAAAAACCTCACTCATAGAAAAACCTTGTGAGTTGCTTGAAATTAAACAAGAAGATCAAAATATTAGGCAAGCTCGTAGGGTAGAAAAATATTCAAAAATTAAAAATAAAAGTACCCTTCAAATCATCTATCCATGTTTATCATCAGGTAAAGGGTACATTAACCTGGGAAGACAGATTCTTTTCATTTGTATTTTTAAATGTGATGAGAAAATGCCATCAGTTTTACTATTTTCATGTTTTTATAGGATGGTGTTTGATCCTGGAGGAAATCGCGAATAAATCAACAATAATAAAGCTTCTGTCTGTAACACATTATAAGATTTGAGGGCAGATCCTTTTCAAGAGGGAGGGGATGATGGAGTATGCCCCAACGACATTAATCAAAGAATAAAGAGGACAAAAGGCCAGAGGGAGAATTAAGAGCTTTCCATAAGATTGGGCCCATCTCATCCTATTTGGGCTTTTAATCAGCTGCTCGGGCCTAAATACAAACATGAAGAAATCCCTGTGGAGAAAATAGAGTATTAAGGAGAAGTCCTCTAATTTGTATAAATTGTTTAAAATAGTTTAGAATAATTTAGGCCTTGTATTTGGGCCAAGTAGAATAAATTTGGGCCTTGTATTTTTCGGCCATGTAGTGTAAGTTTGGGCCTTGAGGTCCATAAATAATGTTGGGCTTGATCAAGGAGTCCAAGTAGCACAAGGAGCTCTCTCTTGTGCCACTTGTCACCACCTTGTGAGAGCCTTGGAGCGCAAGCTAAGTTTGGGAAGCTTGTCATAGAAGCTAGGGTTAGAAGCTTGTTTTATAAGCTAGGGTTTCTAGACCTAACTTCCCCCATAACCTACCTAGATAGCTTGCATGGGAAGCTAAGTAGCTCATCCTTTCTTCTATAAATAAGAGGTCCAGGAACCTCTCTTGTAGACTTGATTTGAGTAATGAAATGCTGCCAAATTTTCAACACATTACCTCAAGTTTCATATTGAGTTTCTTCTCCTAGAAGCTAGAAGCTCTCTCTTGAAGGTTGGCCTAACCTCCATCAAGGCTTTCATTATCTTCTTCACCAAAACCGTATCAAACTTCCCTTGTACGCTTCCTTCCATGGTGAATTCCTCCACATCATTGCTTCTGCATCATGAGGAACTCCTTCCATCCAATGTGTTCGGTGCAAATGGCTTGAACATGTTCTTCATCCATTGGAGCGTGAGCTACAAGCCAAAGCGCCAAGGAGCCTCTCCATTAGGTTTCGAGAATGGTAATTGCTACCATCAAGAACAGGCTAGACAAGACAATTTACAGGACTTCCAATCCGATTACACAATTTCGTCATAGAATCCTGAGAGATTTCTTCATCGTTCACTGTCAACCTTGAGTGAAGTGCTTGTAATTGCCAATTCTGTATAATTTGATGTGTTTGTCGTTGTCGTTTGTGTCATCCACTTCCAATCGTTTCATTGTTGCATATACTCCGACATGTTTACCTTCATCGTTGTCATTAACAAGCTCGAGCCTAATAGTTTCTTCGTATTGAGTAGTAGTTTCAAGCTGAGATTCTTCGTCATCAACAATCACATTGAATTTAGAAATAGTTATTGTTATTAGTCGATGAAAAAAAATTGTATTGATTTAATTAGTGTTAGATTTGGATAATTTATAGTTTCGATTTATGCTATTTTTTTATGCAAAATTAGTTTTAGAATCGAGGTAGTATTATTTTCATTAAATAATCATTCTAAACATATATCCCTAGCATTTGGTTTTCATTCCTAATTTCAAATAATGTATGAGTTTATTTATTTGTTTTATTGTCTTGCTGCTCTTTGAATAAAATAAAACTAGTTTATATATAACACAAGTTTGTATTTATATACTTGTTCATTATGTTTTTCACCAAAGTAGCTAGCACTAATTACTTTTTCCATTGGAATATCAGTAACTAAGCTAGCACTAACTACCTTTGTCACTGTAACATTAAAGCATATCAATTGTTTGAGAACATGCTCAATTAGTAATATTTCTCATAACATTTCTTATTTTATGTATACTTTTCTTGATTGGTTTCTTTCTTTGGATGTGTGACACTATTACACCTCCATAAGCTTTCTTCTCTCTTCTCCATGCCTCTCTCTCACTCTCAAAATCTCTCTCCCTTCCCTCTAACTTTTCTCCCTCTATACCTTATCTATTTTAGAATCTGATCACACCTTGTAGTAGCTGAGGAGTTAAGGATCATTTCTAACCGATCAAAATCTCAAACAGAGTAAGTTCATATTTTCTCGAAAGATCCCTTAATCTTTGTTTTTCCTTAGGTTTTTGTCATCAATCTTAGTAAGGACAGTTAAGAAAAAGATTTCTCTCAACTTAATTAAGATTATACTGAAATTTGGTTTTGTTCTGATAACTTGTTCTAGATCCCTAGAGATTGGGTAGTGCCACTAACTAGTTTGGAGGAATTATTTTGGGAATCGTCATCTCAGGTAAGTGAAGCTAGTAATTTACTATTATACTAGTTAGTTACTTTTAACTTTAAGATAGAAAATTTGAATATATTATTATCAGTGCTTAAGTCTTTCTTGCAGGTCTGACTGGTCCTTGAGCATGGAATAAGTTTGATTGTTTATCTTGATTTGGTGTGATTAATTGACCTCATTTGAGTAATGATGTTAGAAAGTAACATGAGATTTTTTGATTGAATTAATATGATTTGTGAACTTGTTAGAATAGTAAATTTTGATGATGAAGTACTTAAGTGTTATTTTGATGATGAAAAGGTGCTTGCATAATATGATTTGTGGATTGATGAAATTGATGGCATATATTTGGGATAATGTATGGGTCGTGCTTGTTTGTGTACATTAAGTATAGCATGTCTATGTTTAACAGAGACTCTCTAGCTTCACTGATGATCTAAGTCACATAGACTAAGATATCTGGTGGTGAGAAGCTGATGAGGGAATTCATAGACATCGAGACTACTAGTAAACATTCGGTATTGGATGTTTGAACTTACTCTGATCATTTCTCTTAAATTCGAATGGCAGACTAAGTCTTGGGTATTGGATTAGTCCTTTCTCTTAGATTCGCTGATAATCTAAGTCTTGGGTATTAGATTATTCCTTTCTCTTAGATTTTCCGAATCTAAGTCTTGGGTATTGGATTAGATGTTAGTCTTGGTAGGGGCATACTTAATGGGTCTTCCGGAAGACTACAGGTCCATGTGTGACCTATATGTATTGATGCGGTCCATGCGAGACCTTTATGTATTGTGTTGACATGAGTACTTGAAATGGAAAAGAATAACTAGTATTGAAACTTGATACACTAAGCTTTAAGGGAATTCTTATGACTGATATACCTTGTTCTTTTTGCATGTATTTAGTATGTTATAAACTTTCAATTTTACTAGCTTACCCTTGCTTTTCATGTTGTTGTATGAACTGCGATGACTGTACTATGTACACAAGCAGGTGTAGATACAAGTTTTGGAGCACCTTAAAGATGATATGCTCTTAAATTGATTATCCTTTTGTCTTGTATATACTTGTATATATATGTTTTGATGTAGTTAAAGACTTTATGACCTTGAAGTGGTCTTCCTTTTTGTTATGTAGATAGTTGTACATAAGTCTGATATATCTGAACACTTTTTGTAGTACTTTGAACCTTAAATGAATGTTAATATTTTATAGCAGACAAAAGTTAGTTTAGTTGAGAATCATTTTAGATAGTCTTGCTTAAGTGGGAGAATCTCGCTCAAGTGAATTTTGCAGAAAAGTTCACTCTGCAAGTCTCGCCTGAGCGAGCCCTTCATAAACAAAGTAGGGTGCTCTCTGGAGTGTTTTCGCCCAGGCGAGGAGGTATTCTTGCCAAGCCACAGTAGTTTCGCTCGGGCGAAAATGGCCCTAGAGTAGAAGTGCTCTCTGGACTATTTTCGCTCAAGAGATAAATTTCTCACTCGGGCAAAATTATTCTCGCTTAGGCTAAAAAAAGAAAAATTCTTTTCTTCCCTTCTTTTTTTCTTTACTACTTATTTTCTTCTTTCCTTCTTTTATTTATTTTTCATGTATTAAATATTTTATGGTTTGGAATTATACTTTGTTTATTTATAAGAGTTTGATGGCAAATGCTATAGAATTTTTGGGCTGTTACAAGATGCGTATTAATACACACATGGTTGTGAATTTTATTGTTCTAATTAATAAATACAACTTAAATTTATATTGTATGATATTTTTTTATGAAGACGTTGTACTTCTTGTTCTCCACTAGCTTTTGTCATCTCATTTTAATATTACAATTTAAACGAACTGAAAATAAATTGTTGTAATTTACTGTATTTTGTGGGTGACATGGGTAAGAAACAAAGTTTGGAGAAACTTTCTCGGTTTCTGTTTTTTCTGAAACTGTGGGGACTACAAATTAGGCTATGTAGAGTGTAATATAAGCTAATTTTTTTTGTGTGTTTTATTACCTAACACTAACCTAAATCTAATAATTAAAATTTTCATTGTCTCTGTTGTAATTGTTTAAGGAGATTTAAAGAAAGAAAAGTAAAGTACATAAGTGCTTGCCATATTAAGTCAGTTGACTATTTGAAGGATCATAAAGTGATATTGGGGCTTCAACAGTGTGTCATATTGAGCACTCCACCCAAATCATTATTTGTTGTTACATAATGCATTGGTAATGTAAATCCAATTTTTCACTATTCCTTTGAGTTAACTCATTAAAATTACAGAAAATGATGGTGAAGTTATAAATGTTTTCGTTACGTCGGTGGCCAAGCAGGAAAGCTAGTTGGTAGTATGTTACCCATGACTGCTAGAACTCTTACTATGTGAGAGAGTCTTGTGGTGTCTCAGTTCCTTCGTATGGGTGGTTCTTTCCTCTATAGTTTCTCCCACATGTAACTTAGCTCTATTTTATTTTTGTACTGATTCAATAAAAGAACATGCAAAGCATCTCAAAACTATTTTGAACATTTTGAGAGAAAAGCAGTTGTATGCTAAACTTTGAAAAATGAGAGTTCTAGATATTTGAAATACAGTTAAACTGGTTGGTCAAAGCAAAAGCAGGGTGTAGGTGAAGAATTGGCAGTGTAGTATTTTTGCACGAAATGTGTGAAGAAGTGCACGAGAGAGAGCATTTGAATTGGAGTGTTGTTTATTCCTTGGTTGCCGCTACACGGTCCAATTAAGAGGAATGGAACGGATTGGAAATCTATTAACAGCGTGGTGTTTTATTGAATTAATACGGGTTGTTTTTGGTGCACTTTATTCACTGAACAAGTTGAAATAGTAGAATTACAAGCAGTGCAGAGCTGAGAAATTCCATTTATCACTTGGCATAGTTGCATGCACTTGAATTGGTGCAATGAAATTGGGATTCAAATTGTGATTAAGTGATGCAGTTAAATTGGTATGAGTTCTGTTGGTTATATGATGCATAAGAGCTGATTGGGTGCAGCTGAAATTGGTAATTCTTGAAGTTAAAACCAAGAATTTTACGTGCAGAATTCTAATTGTTATAAGGTGTATAATTTTGACGAAATTGGTGCAGTATTTTTTTCTAGTTCATTGATACAATGAAAACAGCAGCTGCCTGGCATTCTTGGTAATTGAAAAGCGGAACTATTCTTGATCTAAGTGGTGAATTAAAAACCAGCAGGGTGGAACGGTGAATAGCTAGAAATTCTGCACATGTTCACGGCAGGAAATTTGGTTAACTTGAATTGAACTTGACTCATTCACTTTTGAAGCATTTAATTTGGGTGGGTCCACGGTTTGAAGAACCATTGATTTCAGTTGAAATTGGTTAACTGCACGTTGCAAAAAAGAGAATTGCCAAATGCTGAATTTGATTGTTGAAAAGTAATAGCCGTGGGACCCACATTTAATTGGTTGGATTTAACAATTGGCATGTGGTCTACGTGAAAAATTTGGCTGAATTGAATTAAATTTGTTTCATTGAATTGAAAATAGACTTATTCACCTTTGATGAATTAAATTGTGAGGTGCAGACCGTGATCATGGTACAGTGAGCATGGTGCCATCATATTCTTAGTTTTATTTTAATTTTTGTAATCTAATCTAGATCCAATCCTTAGGAAGTCCCTTTTAAGTGCTTCTTGCTTGACTAGCTTTAATTTCTTGCTTGTCTTAACTTTTGTGTCTTGTCTTATCATTGATCTATATTGGATTTTGGTTTCTACATTTTGGAATTTGTTCTTTGTGAGAATTGAACTAACTTCTAGGTAGCATCTCAAGAGAAGACAAAAGACTTTGCAAGGGATATTTACCTTTGGAGGACAAACAAGTTATGGCTTGCAGAGAAAAGAGTGATACATTTGAAAGGAAGAGTTGACATGTCTCAAGGAATAAAAAATATTAAACATTAGAGCACGAAATTTTGTGTTAATTTTGTTTGTAATTTCTTTTGCTTGTTTTGTGTTTGGGAAAATGTCATTAGAGCAATCCCAAGAGTGAACATTGTAATAGTCTAAGCGTGTAGTCGTGGAAGTGTGTTAAAGGGCTCTAAGTGTCATTTGCACTTTCATTTAGGAAATTCATCTAGTTACTTGCTTTGTTTTACATTCTTGCAACTTTCTTCTATTATTTTCTTTATTAGGTCTCCGTGACAATTAGGATTTAATTTGCTCACCTTTGTTAGATTGACCTTCCTTTGGTCTTTAGGATTTCACACACACAATCAGGGAAAAATGTTTTGATATTTTCTTTTAAGAGATGTTTTGGAAGAGGACTGAGGAAAACTCTGGCTAAGAAAGACTTGGTACTTAAGTTATCCAAGTGACGCACGTCTCTTTCCTAAGCATCTACTTGGAAAACTTTCATTAATATTTCTTTGTAGGGAATTTCAACCAAAACTTAAAAATCTTTTTGTGAAAACATTTTATCACTCATTGTTTCGAAAAGTTAAAGTATTTATGAAAATCTTTATAGTCGAAAAAAAATAAGTGATCATTTTCATGTGCATGAGAGTGTTAGAGATCATCATAAAGGGATTAAGCCTAAAAGTCATTTCCATTCTATAGATCTTAATATAAACCTCCCTATGTTCTATGGATATAATAATGTTGGGGAATATTTAGGATGGGAAATGAAGGTTGAAAAACTTTTTGAATTCCACCAAGTAGAATAAATTAGAAGATTATCCATGACTACTTCAAGTTTTCAAGAATATGCCATGTCTTGGTGGACACAAAGGCAATATCATGTCTCAACTAGGAGGAAAATTAAAATATTGAATTGGAAAGAGTTGAAGGCATGTATGAGAAGAAAATTTGTTCCATCTCCATATTTGGGAAAAAAAAAAAAAAAGAGGAGAAGAAGATAGAAAGAATAGAAAGACTAGAAAGACTAGAAAAACATCTAGCTCACTTAGGACATGAACTTCAAGGGATAGAGCTTATAGAAGAAAAAAATAAATAGAATGATTCATAAGGAAAAAGAGGGTAAATAAAAAGAGAGGAAAGAAAGACGAGAGAGGAAAGAACAATAAAGAAAAGATAAATGTTTGTCTGTAGCTGAACCAGATGTTGACTCCTCTTCCATATAAAAATCTTGTGAGGAGCTAGTTGAAAGATAAACCATTGTCTAGGGACATTGACACAAACTCCTCTACACAGAGAAATCAAGTGAGGATATATTTGTAGAACAATCTTTGTTTGGGGCTGAGCTAGACACTAGCACAAAACCCTCGCTCATAGAAAAATCTTGTGAGTTGCTTGAAATTAAACAAAAAGATAAAAATATTAGGCAAACTCATAGGGTAGAAAAACATTTAAAAAATAAAAATAAAAGCATCCTTCAGATCAACTATTCATGTTTACCATAAGGTAAAGGGTACATTAACCTAGAAAGATAGGTTTTTTTCACCTTTATTTTTGAATGTTATGAGAAAATGTCATCTGTGTTACTATTTTCATGATTTTATAGGATGGTATTTGATCCTGGAGGGAATCTTGAATAAATCAACAATAATAAGGTTGTTGCCCGTAACACATTGCAAGATCGAAGGACAAATCCCTTTCAAGAGGGAGGGGATGATAGAATACACCTCATCCACCTTAGTCAAAGAATAAAGATGACAAGGAGCCAGAAGGTTGATCAAGAGCTTTCTAGAAGATTGGGACCATTTGAGTCTATTTGGGCTTTTAACCAGTTGCTCTAGCCCAAATACAACTTTGGAGAGATCACTTTTGGAAAAATAAAGAAACAAGGAGAAATCCTCTAAATTTTATAAATTGTTTAGAATAGTTTAGAATAATTTGGGCCTTGTATTTGTGCCAAGTAGAATAGATTTGGGCTTTGTACTTTTGGGTCATGTAGTGTAAGTGTTGGGCCTTGAAGCCCATAAATAATGTTGGGAGTGATCAAGAGTCCAAGTTAGGGTATGGGAGAAGCTTTCTCCATGTGCCATTTGTCATCACCTTGTGAGGGCCTTGGAGTGCAAGCTAGGGTTGAGAAGCTTCTCCTATAAGCTAGGGTTAGAAGCTTGTCATAGAAGCTAGGGTTAGCTAGCTTCTCATACAAGCTTCTTCCTCTCTTGCACTCTATAAATAGAGGTGTCATGCAATGTAATTTTCAACTTGGAATTAGTAATGAAATGTTGCCCATTTTTTTGGCCATTCTACTTGTTATGAGTTCTCCCTAGGTTAGTCTCCTTCTAAACTTAGCCTAGACTCTTTCCTAGTGAGTTCGCCTAACCTCTCACTCTCACAAATTCCTAAATTCACACCAATCCATTGAACTTCTCTAAGTTCTAAAAGTGCTTCCGCTCATCAAAACTCCTTCATCATCCATTCAAAAAGAAGAAATCACAAAGATGATAATTAGAAAAAAAAACATTTTCCATCATTTAGTCTTTGATATTAAAGACAAGAGTAAGAAAAATAGAAATTAATTTTTCCATTACTGAATCTCCTTGTGGACACATGTCCAGTAAAATCTATGCCATAAAGAAAATAATTAGGCTTAGAAATAGGTAATTGTTGTTACCAGGATTATCTGTAAAATCTTTGATAATAAGGAATTATGAAAATACACTAATACAAATATACATTAACATGAGAAGATAAATGGTAGATGTCATTATGTTATTTTGAGGTGGTACCTCTTATTTTATAAGAATAGAGTGATATCTTTTCACATAGAATCATACTTTATAATAAAAATAAGTAATGATCTAATAAATGTTACAATGTTATATTGTGTATTGTCAGGAAATATATATAGGTTGTGTCACAATTAAACTGTTTATAAGGTGATGTAATTAAATGATATTATAATTGTTTGGTGAGAAAAAAATAATGTATTACAATATTGTTAGCAAGATAAATATTAGATGCTTCTGCTAAATGAAAACTGTCCTAAGAAGTATACTTAGAGTCATTACAACATACTATAATTGTGACTATCTAATGTAATTTATCATAATATTGAGATCAAAGTGGTGTCAACTTCCAACTATATCTTTTACTATTTTCATTCACCAAACACTTTTATCAATTCTTAGTTTCTAGAGTGTGGCAGACAATTAAGAAGGGAACATCTAGTCACACAAATATTTATAATTCTTATAATATCATACAAAAAGATAATTGTTAAATATAAGGACTATTCTTAAATTAATCGATTTTTATTTTTTTAATTTTACAAGAAATACTTTATCATTTTTACATGAATTTCTACTACTTCATCAACAAACTACATTAATTGTTACATGTTCTTATTGTATTTCTTCTTTATTTCACACTTTCTCTGTATTTTTTATTTCTTCTATATTTGTGAAATACTATATGAAAGAAACTGTTTTGGCTGAAATACAAGAGGGGGGTTGAATTGGATTTCAAAATCTTTTTCAAAAACTAGTTGACCTTTTAAGAAATTCAAAGTTGTTTAATAAACTGGATCTTTATTGACTTTACTGAGCAAGACAGTAGAATGAACCAGTAAACAGA
>Ga0099824_1009655_pt1 | contig 11752 bp, 11 predicted proteins | sample SiratrowhiteBW_FD_76837 | JGI IMG/M metagenome (GOLD analysis project Ga0099824, IMG submission 76837) | Root nodule microbial communities of legume samples collected from California, USA - Siratro white BW | ecosystem: Host-associated > Plants > Roots > Nodule | place: USA: California... | reverse complement strand
GTCGGCGCCGACGGCGTGCATTCCGAAGTCCGCCGGCAGATCGGCGGCGATGCAAAGCCGTTCTTTTCGGGCGTGGCGGCTTGGCGCGGCCTGGTGCCGATGGCGCGGCTGCCGGCGAGCCAGCGGCGCGACGTCGGTACCAATTGGGTCGGCCCCGGCGGCCATGTCATCACCTATCCGGTGCGCCGCGGCGAAATTCTGAATTTCGTCGGTATCTTCGAAGGCGCGAGTTGGTCGGTCGAATCGTGGACCGAACGCGGCACGCGCGAGGCCTGCCGCGCGGCCTTTGCCGGATGGAACGCGGAAATCCACGCCATCATCGAAAACCTCGATGTGCCATACAAATGGGCGCTGCTGGGACGCGATCCACTCGATCGCTTTGTCGCGGGGCGCGCCTGCGTGATCGGCGATGCCGCACATCCGACGCTTCCCTTCCTGGCCCAAGGCGCCAACATGGCGATCGAGGATGGCATGGTGCTGGCGCGCTGCCTTGAACGCTTTCCGCCCACCGAGGCGCTGCAGCGTTATCAAGCCGCGCGGCTGACGCGGACGAACACGATCGTGGTGAAATCGGCCGAGAACGCCAAGCGCTTTCACAATCCGGCGCTCGCAGACGCCCGAGGCGCCGATGCTTATGTCTCGCGCGAATGGCGGCCCGACCGGGTCCGCGAACGCTACGATTGGCTATTCACCTATGACGCGGTAACCGCGCCGATCTGACTGCGACCGTTCGCTGCACTTGCTCGACGTGCTGCGCTAATGAAGGGGATGGTGTCCGCGGCGTGCCCGTCGCTTTGGCGGCGCCGGCGGCGCGTAAAACGGGTTCTCCGAGCACATCGCCGATCGCCCCGACGCCGTCGCCTGGCACTGCGGGATCGATGTGAAACTGCAATCGATGTAGTCGGCGGTCAACCGTCCGCCATAGACGTGCATGCACACCGGATAGTTCGGATCATAAGCCTGTGCGAAGGCGGGGCCGGCAAGACAAACCCCAAAGGCGGCAATCGCATAGAGTTTCAGGCGCATCGAATTCCCCTTGCTGCTCGGACCGTTTCTTCACAACTGCCCGAGTTAGTCAACAGGCGAACGCCCAAAGTGCAAAACGTGACGTCCTGCACCGCGGGCAACACTGCCTCGAGGATCGCCGAAGCGTGGCCAACCCCATCATTGCTGATCGCCGGCCGGCTTGCCATCGTCCTCGCCGAGGCAGCGGATGATGAAGGCGGTGGTATCGCGCGGCAGGACCCCGGCTGCGCGAGCCTTGAGGCGGCACTCGAGCTGCGCGATCTGGCGCGCGCGCTGCCGCTCGCTCGGCAGCGACGACTGTCGCAACCGGCGCAGCGTCATCGGCGAGCCGTCGGATTCGAAGCTCAGCTCGTATCTCTTGCCGCCGCGGTCGGTGGCGGCGCAGGTGATGCTGGAGACCTGTCGCGTGACGAAGCTTCCGACCTGGCGGCACGAGCCGGTCGACATTTCCACCAGCGGCACCGGCAAGCCGTCGACCCGCGGCCGGTCGCTCGACTTCAGCAGCATGCGATCGACCGCGAGCTCGAACAGATTGTCCTGCGTCCGCGCCGCACTCTCGCCGGAGAACGAGACGATATGGCTCTTGTCGGCGGGATCGTCGAGCACGACGACGAATTCGGAACGGCCGCGCAGGGTGTGGAAATACGCCACCGCCTTGCAGGTGTAGCTGCGTCCGGCAATGTTGACGTTGCGGCAGGTGCCGGACATCAACGCGTACAGATCGACATCGTAGACCGGGCCGGCCGCGGCGAGTGCAGGCCAACAGGCGATCGCGATCGCAATCAGCCGCGCGAAAAGGGATGTCATGCTGGATCGATCGAAAATGCGGCCGGCAGGCAGGTCCATGGCTCAGCGTCGCCGATTTGCATCATCAGTGCAACCGGCGAAAACGAGCACAAATGTGGACGTGGCAAGCGAACTGAGGCGAAATCGGCCCGCCAGCCGCCGATCTGGCTGCATGATCAGATTTGCGGGCCGGACAGCGTGACCTCGCGCTCGGCGCGGAAGATATTGCTGTAGAGATTGGCGATCCACTGCCGGCCGCTTGCGGTCATGTTGAGGCTGTTGATGGCGCCCTGGATGTGCGGGGCCACCATGCTCCAGTAGAACTGGGGATAGTGATCCACGATATCGGCCGGCGAGTCATAGCCGAGCTGGCGATTCATCCCGACCTCCTCGAACTCATGGAAGAGCGCGTTGGCCTTCCTGATATAGTTGGGATCGCCGAGCTGACCGATGAAATCGGCGGCGCGCACGCTCGCCGCCTCGTCGTCATATTCCTGGCCTTCGAGCGCCGGAAAGCGGGTCCCCTCGATGTTGCGCGCGATCCGCTCGCGATCGATTGGAATGACGGCCGCGAGGCGGTCGAGAACGTAGAGCTTCGAGCGGTCGACATGGTAGGGCATCAGCCCCGCATCCGACGACCCCCGGGGCAGTGTTACCTTCTTGCCGCTCGCATCGATCACGTAACCGTCCGGTCCATCGCCCTTCAGCAGGCCGCGGACATAGCCGATGTCGTGGGTCAGGCAGGCGATGATTGTATGCGTGTAGTCCTCGGCGGTGACGTGAGTGTGCAACGCGCGGCCGCGGATGATGTCATGACCGGCGAGCGTCACGAGCATCGTGTGCTCGACATTGTGATAGAGCGCATCGCTGTTGCCGATGCATTCCAGCGCGATGCGGGCCGCGGCGGGGAGGAGCTCGCCGAAGCGCGCCTGCGCGGCCCCGAACGTGCGGCTCACATGCGCGTCAAGAAACTTCTCCAGAGCGCGTGCTGCCAACTCAGGCAACGTTATCATCGATGTAGCCCCCGACCACGCAACGTTCCTCGCCGGCCCCGATCTCGCGTCGTAGTTGGGTGAGAAGTATAGCGTATCCGCGGGCGGGCGGCTACGCGCCGCCTGATGTCGCGACCGCTTCGCGCGTACTTTCCCGGTCTTGCTCATCGCGATGCCGCAGGCGCCGATAGTGGCATGAACCCTGCATAAACCGGCTCAGACCGGGTTATCCCACCGATAAGGGCCGCTATGCTCGTCACGCTCGTCGCCATCCTCTGCAATGCCCAACTCTGCATGGAAAAGGTCGTCACCACCAGTGACCAATCCGGCATCACCATGAGCGCCTGCGCAGTCAATGCGCAGATCGGCATAGCCGATTGGCTTGCCAAGGGCCCGTACCACGCATGGCGCCTGCAAAGCTATAAGTGCATTATGGGCAAATACGTGCCCAAGAATGAAGTGTGATGTACTCACAGGTCCACTGAGCCCGAGCCGATTCGCAGGTCACATTGAACCGGGAGGCACCGCCCTATCCCGGGGCGCGGCTGTCCGAGACGTGAGTCAAAGCCCTCTTTGGGTTATCACTGTCATTGACGACAATGAGACCTGAGGTCCTCGGATGCCTACAACGCCGCTGATCGCCTATGCGCATGTCGGCAAGAGTTTTGACGACGGCCGGGTGGTGGCCGTCGACGACGTCTCCCTCGATGTGGCCGAGGGTGAATTCCTTGCAGTCGTCGGCAGCTCCGGCTCGGGCAAGAGCACGCTGCTCAGGCTTGCCAACCGGCTGATCGAGGCCGACCGCGGCCGGATCGCGGTCGATGGCGAGGACGTCAGCGACGTGGATCCGATCCTGCTGCGCCGCCGCATCGGCTATGTCTTCCAGAGCGGCGCATTGTTTCCGCACCTGACCGTCGCGGACAATATCGGCAGCACGCCGAGACTGCTGGGCTGGCCCGCGGCGGACATCGCGGCGCGGGTCGACGAACTGCTCGACCTCGTGCGGCTCGACCGCGCGCAATATCGCAACCGGATGCCGCATGAACTTTCCGGCGGCCAGCGCCAGCGCGTCGGCGTGGCGCGCGCGCTCGCGGCGAAGCCGCGCATCGTGCTGATGGACGAGCCGTTCGGCTCGCTCGATCCCCTCACCCGCGATGCGCTGGGTGAGGATTACCGCTCCCTGCATCGCAAGCTTGGCCTGACCACGATCATGATCACCCACGACATGACAGAGGCGATCCTGCTCGCCGATCGTGTCGCGGTGATGCGGGCCGGCCGGATGCTGGCGCAGGGCACGCCCAGCGAGCTTTCGGCCAGCACCGACGCCTATGTCGGCGAACTCCTGCATACGCCGCGACGGCAGGCCGAGCGGCTGGGCGCGCTGCTGCCGCGGGACGGCGCGGCATGAGCTTGCTTGCCGACCCGCGCTGGGGCGAGGCGCTTGCACATCTGCCGGACTATCTTGGCAACCACGTGCGGGTCAGCGTCGCCGCGCTCGCGCTCGGGCTCATTGTCAGCCTGCCGCTGGCGATTGCCGCTCGCCGCCGGCCGGTGCTGCGCGGCGCGTTGCTCGGGCTCGCCAGCGTCGTGCAGACCGTGCCGGGTCTCGCCTTGCTCGCACTGTTCTATCCGCTGCTGCTCGCCCTCGCCGCGCTGACCGCCGGATGGCTAGGCTTCAGCTTTTCCGCCTTCGGCTTCCTGCCGGCGGTGCTGGCGCTCGCGCTGTATTCGATGCTGCCAGTGCTGCGCAATACCATCACGGGTCTGTCCGGCGTCGATCCGGAGATCCTGGAGGCGGCACCGGGTGTCGGCATGACGGAGCGACAATCGCTGCTGATGGTCGAGCTGCCGCTCGCGCTGCCGGTGATGATGGCCGGGATCCGCACCGCGGCGGTGTGGGTGATCGGCACCGCAACGCTGTCGACGCCGATCGGCCAGACCAGTCTCGGCAACTACATCTTCGCAGGATTGCAGACCCAGAACTGGGTATTCGTGCTGTTCGGCTGCGTGGCCGCGGCGGTGCTTGCGCTCGCCGTCGACCAGTTGCTTGCGCTGATCGAAAACGGACTGCGCAACCGCAGCCGGGCGCGGACCGGGCTCGGCGGGCTCGGGATTGCGGCGCTGATCGCGGCGACGCTGGTGCCGGCGATCGCGCGGCTGCATGCGGGCTACGTCGTCGGCGCCAAGACCTTCACCGAGCAATATGTGCTTTCGGCGCTGATCGCCGAGCAGTTGCGGGCGGCCGGGCTGCCGGCCACGACGCGCGCTGGCCTCGGCTCCAACGTGATCTTCGATGCGCTCACGGCGGGCGACATCGATGTCTATGTCGATTATTCCGGCACGCTGTGGGCCAACCAGTTCCACCATGGCGACATCAGGCCACGGGCCGAGCTGCTGGCCGCGCTCAAGGCCACGCTGGCGGCGCAGAACATCACGCTGCTCGGCGAGCTCGGTTTCGAGAATGCCTATGCGCTGGTGATGCCGCGCAAGCGCGCCGCCGCACTCGGCATCCACTCGATCTCGGACCTCGTGGCGCGGGCAACCGCCATGTCGATCGCCGGCGACTATGAATTCTTCTCGCGGCCGGAATGGGCCGGCATCCAGAAAGCCTATGGGCTGTCGTTCCGCGCCCAGCGGCAGATGCAGCCGGACTTCATGTATGCGGCGGTTGCGTCCGGCGAGGTCGACGTGATCGCAGGCTACACCAGCGATGGCCTGATCGCGAAGTACGACCTGGTCACGCTTGAGGACGACAGGCGTGCGATCCCGCCCTACGACGCGATCGTGCTGCTGTCGCCAAAGCGGCGCGACGACGAGACGCTGAAATCCGCGCTGCAACCGCTGCTCGGCCGGATCGACATCGCTGAGATGCGAGAGGCCAACCTGCGTGCGTCCGGCAACGATGCCTCATCGTCGCCCGACGCCGTGGCGCGCTGGCTGAGGGAGAAGATCAGGGCACGCTGAGCGTTCCGTCCTCGTTAGGCACGAACCTCCTGCCGCTGGAACAGGATGTACCCCGCCACGAACAGCACGATGGTGCAGGCGATCAGCCCCACGGTCTGCGGCCAGGCAATCATCACGCTCTCGCCGAAGGGCAGCGGCGCGCCCATCACGGCACCGCGCAACTGATCGAGGAACACCGGGCCGAGCGTGCGTGTCGTCGGCGACAGCACCGCGAGCATCGCCTCTCCGAACAGATCGTTCGGCGAGAACCGCTGCAGGAGCTGGGTCCAGATCGCGGTATCCGGCGTGTCGAGGCCGAGCGCGGCGAAGCGCGGATCGGGCGGCGCGATCATCTGCGCGAAGGCCGGCGCCAGCATCGGCCACAGCACGGTCAGGAACAGCCAGATGCCGAGTGCCACCAAGGCCGCGGTCGCCGGCGAGCGAAACGCGATCGAGAGCAGCATGGCGAGCGACAGCCAGACGCCGGCATAGAAGATCGCGATCACCAGGAAGGCGAGCGAGCGCGCGATCTCCTCGCCGCCCGGCGGCACGCCGAGGAAGATCAGGCCGAGCCCGATCACCATCAGCCACAGCGCCGTCAAGCTGATCGCGATGGTGGCAAGACCGGCGAGATATTTGCCGAGCAGCAGCGCATCGCGATAGATCGGCTGCGCCAGGATCCGCGACAGCGTGCGCCGGTTGTGCTCGCTGTTGACCAGGTCGAAGCCGAGCCCGATCGCCATCAGCGGGATCAGGAAGCCGAGGATGGCGACAAAGGACGGCAGCGGCGCACGGCTCACCGTGAACAGGCGCAGCAGCAAGAACGGATCCTCCGCGGTGTTCTGGCGCAGCGTATCGATCGCCTCATACAGCGCCGCCATCGCGGTGAGCACGATCAGAAGCTCGAGCATCAGCATGCGGACGCTCGAGATGTTGTCCGACAGCTCCTTGATGAAGACGGCGCCGGCGCCTTGGAATGCTGAACCTTCACGCCGCATCACGCACTCCTCCGGACTGCGATGTCTGGAAATAGTGGGCGTAGATCGCTTCGAGGCTCGGCTCGTCGACCGAGAGCCGCCGCAACGCGCCGTTGGCCGCGACCACCGCGCGCGCCGCGTCGGGCCGCACGTCGCGGTCCGCGGTCATGCGGAAACGGTCCTCGGCGATCGTCTCGACCTTGCTGACGCCTGGGATCGCCGCGAGCCGCCGGGCGATGCCAGCGCCATCGGCCTCGACCTCGACCACGAAGCCCGCGCCGAGCACCTGCACCGCGAGCGCGGCCACCGAGCCCATCATCACGATCCGCCCGGTGCGGAACAGCGCGACGCGATCGCAGACGCGCTGCACCTGATCGAGCATGTGCGACGACAGCAGCACGGTGACGCCCTCGGCCTTCAATTCCCTGATCAAGTCGAGGAATTCGAGCGTCGCCTGCGGATCGAGGCCGGAGGTCGGCTCGTCGAGGATCGCGATCTCGGCGCGCTTGACGATGATCTCGGCAAGCCCGAGCCGCTGCCGCATGCCGCGCGAGTAGGTCGCGACGCGCTTGTTGGCGACGTCGAGCAGGCGCACGCGGGTCAGCGCGGCCACGATCCGCTGCGACCGTTCGGCGACCGACAGGCCCATCAGCTTCGCGACATAGGCAAGGTTCTCGACCGCCGTCAGGTGGTCGTAGAAGCCGACCGCATCGGGCAGATAGCCGACGCGCCGCTTCACCTGCAGCGGCGAGCGCGCCGGATCGAAGCCGAGCACGCTGACGCGCCCGGCCGAAATCTCGGTCAGGCCGAGCATCATCAGGATGGTCGTGGTCTTGCCGGCGCCGTTCGGACCGAGCAGCCCGAACACCTCGCCCTTGGCGATGTCGAAGTTGATGGCGTCCACGACACTGGTCTTGCCATAGCGCCTGGTGAGATCGCGCGCCGCGATGACGACGTCGGGCGACGCCGCACCGCCTTCGGGTTTCTGCTCGCTCATCGCCGTCCGAACCTTGCAACAGCACCAAGCATCAGCAGCAGCGCGACGCCGATCACACCCGCTCCCGCCATGCCCCACACCGTCGACGTATTGACGGTGACGCGGAACTGGCTCGATGCGGTCTCGCCGCGCGAGGTTGCCCGCATCGAGAGCTGATAGTCGCCGGCGAGCGACTTGTCGCTCGGCGTCACCAGCGCCTGGACCTCGGCATCCTTGCCGGGCACCAGCCGCTCGATGGTGGCAGGCTGGAACGTCACCTTCCAGCCGCTCGGCGCGGTCGCGGCAAGCGCGATGTTCTCGGCCGGGGCGGTGCCGCTGTTGGTGACGACGATCGGGATCGTGCTCTGCTCCGCAGCGACCGCCCGCGCACTCAACAGCCCGTCGCGGCCGGAGAGCTGAAGCTGCGGCTGGCCTGCGATATCGAGCGCCACCTCAGTCTGCGCCGATGCATCCTCCGCATTGACCGTCACCTTGACCGGGAAATGCCCGGCATCGACCGCGCTCGGCGGACGGACCTTGAGCTTGATGTCCTTGGATTGGCCGGCCTCGATCGGGATCGAGGACAATTCTTGCGTGCCGTAGGCCTCGGTGAACGAGGTCTCGAAGTTCGCAGGCGCGGCCGCCGCGAAGCTTGCCACGATGTTGCGGCCGCTGTCGTTCTTGATTGTCAGCGTATAGTCAAAGTTCGATTTCGGGCTGCCGCGCAGTTCGGGAAGCTTCGATGACACCGACAGCTTCGCCGGCAATTCCTTGGCGAGCGCAACCGCGATCGGCAGCGTCGCCTCGCTGCCCTGCCCTTCGGCCTTGACGGTCAATGTCTGCTCGGCGAGCGAGCTGTTGGCGGGCACGTCGAGCCGAAGCTGCAGCGGCACGCTGGAGTCGGGCGCCGGCATCGCGGCGGCAACCGGCTGGCCGCCGCCGAGCAGCGTCGCGGTCCAGCCGCTCGGCACGCCTTCGACTGAGAGCTTGTAGCGCTGCGGACCGAGGCCGTAGTTCTGAAGACGCAGCGAGATGTTGGAGGTGGTGCCGGGCCTGATGGTGACGGCCGGATAGTCCGTCATCATGTAGAGGCCCTTGATGTCGTGGGGTGGCTCTGCGGCGTAGGCTGAAGGAATGACAAATCCGAAGGCGACAACAAGGCGCGCAAGGTCGAGCGCTCGCATGGGCAAACACTCCTGCAAGAGTAGCAAGATTGGCGGGGTTGACGCTGCGCGTTGATGAAGACCGTGGCAGCGGCGCGACCGATCATGGAAACAATCGTGACGAAATCTCGGCGAAGCAATTACAAATGAGTAATGCTGCGTGCGCGCCGGCGCGACCTTCGTCTAACGACGTTCGTCGAGTTCATGCTGCGATCACGAGATCATGAATTCATCGCACTCGTTGAGGATTCGGCTTCGCACCGACCCGGGCATCGAACTCAAAGTCCTTTGATCATGCCGGCATCGATCAGCAGCCGGTTGAAGCGGCGCGCCTCGGCGCCGCCCTTGCAGGAATAGAACGTGCCGCCGCAGCGGAGCATGATGGCTTTCTGCTCCTCGAACGACGGATCGAGCGGAATGCCGGCGGCCTCCTGGATCACCAGCGGCAGATAAGCTGCGTCGATGGTATCCATCACCGCGGCACTCTTCACCGGCTCGAAGTTGATGGCGTCGATCGCGTAATAAGTTGCGTAGTAGCGCGGGTCGTAATCCAGGAGCTTCTTGCCGATGCCGGCTTCGTCGAGCTCCGGGTCGAGTAGTTGCGGCGAGAACTCCGGCTGATGGTCGCCGTAGCGCACGATCAGAAACGGCTGCGCGGGAAACTTCTTCTTGAGCGCCGCCACGAAGCCGGCATAGTCGTTGGCGCTCATCGTCTGCCGGCGCAGATATTCGTCGACGAGCGGCATGTTGCCGGGCCGCTTCCATGACGGCAGCAGGTCGGGACGGAATGTCGTCTCCCACGGGAAATGGTTGGCGGCGAGATAGACGAAGGTGAACAGCGGTGTACCCAGCGTCTTCTGCTCCGCCATCAGCTTCAGCGCCTTACCGTAAAAGAAGCTGTCGGGCTCGACGTCCTTGGCGTGCAGGTCGTGCGCATCGTAGAAGTTCTGGATGCCGGTGGTCGTCTGGAAGCTGCGGGCGCTCATGAAGCCGCCATACGCGGGATAGAGCGAGAGCGTATCGTAGCCACAGCGGCGCAAGGCGAGCGGCAGACCGCGCTCGACCCGGCCCGACGCGATGCGGGTGACGAAGTAGGCGAAGCGGCCGAACGAGCGCGACGACAATCCCGCGAGCACATTGTACTCGGTGAACCAGCTTGGCCCGCCATTGCTCTCGGCCAGGAATTTCCGCTCGATCCCATCATAGGACTTGAACTGATTGCCATAGCCCGGCGGCACCTTCACGCCGGCAGCTGCGCGGATGTCGAAGCTCGACTCGTCATGGATCATGATGATGTTCGGCCGCCGTCCGGCGGGGTGGCAGGCATCGACCAGCGGTACCTTGAGTTCTTCGCTCGCGGCCGGATCCGATTCCATGAAGCCGTGGGCGATGAAATCGGACACCGACGTCACGCCGGAGCGCGCGAATTTCGACAGATAGCCGTCGTCGTAATAGCCGCGCCAGGCCTCGTCCGGCCAAGTGAAGGCATGGGCCGAAAGCACCGCGGTGCAGGCAAGGCAGGCGGCCGCGGCTGGCAGCCGGCGGATGCGGAATGGGTCGAGCCACCACGACGCGTACATCAAAGGCAGCGTGACCAGCCCGGCGCCGACAATCGACCAGCGCAGGTTCGGGAAGATCGTGAGCAGAGAGGTCGCGGTGTCGCGGTCGATCACCATCAGGTCGACGAAGTTCGCGGTCATCTGCACCACGTCGTGCTTGAACCGCGACAACACCACGAGCACCATGACCAGCGCCAGGGATAGCACTCCGGACAGCGCCGGCCTGCGCAGCAGCGCGATGAACAAGAAGTTCAGGATTCCCCAGGTGAGCAGGAAGCAGATCCGCGAGCCGAGATCGGTCTCGGTCTGCAGCATCACGATCAGCGCGCCGAGATGCGGCGCGGCGACCGCCATCAGCCGCCAGATGCCAATTGCGACAAGGCCGCCGGCAAGCGCGGCGACAGAGGAATTCTGCTGTGGCGCGGGCGCCATGGGTGAGACGCAATACGACCCCGGCGCAATGCACGGCCTTGCCTGGCGAAGGCCAGGAGGCACACTGCACAGCCGGTACCTGCGCCGTGTCACAAAATCGTAATAGAATTGTCATGAACACGCAATGAATTTGCCCGAGCGGGCGCGCGTCGCGCCGGCGGCGCCTTCGACTTTCGCAGCAGGTCACGCGCCTTGCCGGCAGAACAGATCGATGATCGCGGCGGCTCTCTGGTCTATTCGTTGCATCGCGACGTCCCGGCGTGGTGCAAGCCGGTCAAGCCCGCGCGAGCGCGCCGGTCACGCCAGATGGAACTTGCGGCCAAGCTGGCGATGCACCGACATCACGGCGCGATCGACGTCGCTGATCAGGCTGTCGCCCAGCACCACGCTCGGAATCTCCCAGTTGCGGCCAATCCGGACATGCGGCAACGCGGCGACTGTCGGCACGTGCGCGGTCTCGCATCCGGGATGGGCGCGCAGCGCCTCTTCCGCAAGCAGGGTCAATTCGTCCTGGCTCTTTGCATCGGTCATGACGCCGGGTGGTGACTCCGGAAAGTGGCTCACTGATGACCAAGGCTTTCCAATTCCCCGGCGCGTCCCAATCCGCGGTCTCGGCGTTCAGGCATTCGACCATCTCGAACGTGCTCCCTCGCAGGACTGTCCTCGTCTCGCCGACCCGACTGCAGTTGGGCGTACATTGGCGCAACGGCAGCAACTCCCGTGGAGGGCCTGTCGCTCCATCACGTAACCGCTGGCCTTCCCGATCGACGCAGGATATCTCAAAGGCCTGGAGGGATCATGCGGCGGCGCACCGTGACGCCTGCGGTCGTTCTGGCCTTGTTTGGCCTGCTCGTCGGCGGGTTGTTTCGCTATGCCCTAGACGACCCAAACGAGGCCT
>Ga0099824_1009653_pt1 | contig 11754 bp, 6 predicted proteins | sample SiratrowhiteBW_FD_76837 | JGI IMG/M metagenome (GOLD analysis project Ga0099824, IMG submission 76837) | Root nodule microbial communities of legume samples collected from California, USA - Siratro white BW | ecosystem: Host-associated > Plants > Roots > Nodule | place: USA: California... | reverse complement strand
TATATATATAATCATTATTCTTTAATTTTTTTTCACATGAATATTTAAAATTAATTTAATACACAAAAGTTGGGTTAAAAATAAAATGAGATTTTATAAAAGATGAACTTTAATAAAGGGTGACAAATTAATCATTCTTTATTTAAAATAAATGAGGATATGTTTGGAAAAGAAATTGAATCTGATTCCATGAATTATTATGGAATCACCAACTCTACCTCTTTGGGGAGGAATGGCGAAACACACACAGTTCTATGGCATGAGTCATATGCTGTTTTTTGTCAACAAACATGAGAAGGCATGTATCATACAATAAAGCATTAGTTTTTCCCATGTTGAACATTAGATTTTATTAAGTTGTCTCTGTTTAATATTTTTCTTATATATATTTGGCAGAGGTTTAGGTCCTTGGGGTCCCAACATAGTCCGCAAGTATACAAGTGCTAGGTTTGGTACACATTCTACTGGGGAAATACTGACAGATGAGGAATCAACATTGCTGACAGGTATTGCAAGATAATTCATTGAAATATGGTATAGATGTAAGAGTACATTCTAATTTTAGTCTTTCTGTGCATTAAAGATTATGTTTACCACACATTGGCGGCCAAAGCTAGTGGGGAGCTGTGCTTAAAGTATATTTTTTCATTTGGAGCATTTGCTAGGATGCCCCTTCTTCTAAGGTTTGGTGATTATTCTCTTCCTATTGTTAAATTACAATTTGTCTTCAACTGGTTCGTTTTTACCTTTTTATTGTACAAAAATGTATTCAGATTTCTGATGTAGTCTTCTGTAAACTGGAGTTCGATAATCACGTGTCAAATTAGAATAAGTTTTTATTTATAATACAAATTCAGCATATACATTACACTGTTTCCGGAAACAAATTTTTAGTTGAAAAACCATGCTTGAGACCTCTTTAAGTCAGTTCGTCCAAGGATTGGTGGACTCCTGACAGACATTTGAAAAAGTGTACTTAACTCTTCTAAACTTAAATTTTTTATGCAAATAAACTACTTTAGATACTCAGTTATATGCTTAAAGATACTCATCTCAATTAATCCTTAAAACTTACCCTTTCATAAGTAGTCTCTTGTGCTAATTACTAAATTATACTTAAACAAGAATAAATCCTAACAATTTATTTATTTTAAACCTCTATCATTTATTAGTTTATTTTATAAATCATTTTCTCAACATTAAAATTAATGAAAATTTTAAAATTAAAAATCAAGTGGACTTTTTTATTGTGTCTATTATTATTATTACTTTTCTAAATTTATATTTTATTATTTTTAATACACGAAAAAATGGATTGTAACGAAAAAGAAGATAATGATTAATGAATGATTGGCATTCAACATAAATAATTTAACTCTAATTTGATATACAGAATTATTTGTGAAAAAGATTAATTATAAAGATGAACTGGAATGAAAATAAATTTGAGGTGTCTGTTTACTAAAACATTACAAAAAAATTTGTTCACAGAGAGACAATGAGGTTAACTTAAACTTTCTTTTGCAGATTTAGGTGAATATACTAAATTTTAATGTCAACGCCATATGTGGGCTTTAGTCGAATTCTTGTTAAGGCTTTAGCTGATTACTCGTTTACTTGATGCACCACTTTTCTTGACTTCGTGTACAATTTTTTATCAGTGTTTTTTCCTGCATCACATTATTATTATTTTTTTTGTTTTTTCCTTCATCACATTAATTTTTTGGGTCACCTCTCACTTCTTGAATGTAAATATACATTCATTAGAATGGAAGGTGGATCAAGAAATTAGTGGAGTGCAATAAGTTAAAGCCTGTGTTTATCCTCCATCGCTTTGCTCTTGTAGTGCCTCCGAATGGAAGGTGCCCACCACTTTCATATATGGTTTCGAAGACTGGATGAATTATCAAGGTGCCCAAGAAGCTCGTAAGCATATGAAGGTTCCATGCGAAATCATTAGGGTTCCTCGGGTACATCTTTTTTCCCATTTCTCCTGATGCAAAGTTATTTTTATTGAGATTAAATAATGGAATGTTCAATTGTAATCCTTCAAAAAATAATCATATTATTTTATGAAAATGTCATGTATGATAACAAAGCGACTAAAATAAGAGACGAATTTTCCTGAAGAATAATCTGACGCATTTTATGAATGAGATATTATAATGAGAGAATTTTTTTTTAGAGAGATTTAAAAGAATATCACCCTATTTGCAAAAGGAATAAAAATATATTTATCCTTGTTTATACTATTCTAACTAAAAATAATAATTACTTGTTGCAGGCCGGGCACTTTGCGTTCATTGACAACCCAGCTGCCTTCCATTCAGCTGTTTTTTATGCTTGTCGAAGACTTTTTACACCTGATCCGGAAAATGAACCTCTTCCTAAAGAGTTAACCTCGGCATAGTCTAGGTCTTATTGCCAATCCTTCCTATATGTGTATATATATTGTTTCACTGAAGTAGAATTTACAGAGATTAATTTTTAATTGCAATTTCAACCAAAGAGAAGCTATTTGTAGTAGAAAATTCTTTCCTGGAATTTGTTCTATTCAAAGCTTCATACCCATTTGATAGATCTATGTTTTGAAGGCAAATTTAGGTTTTATTGTAATATGAGCAAATATTTTATACGAGAGAAGAAAAATATCTTCTGATATATTGAATGACCCTCACACTCACTATTCTGAGTAGTTGCTGACTCTGGTTAATAAGTTACAACTTTTTACCCTTTTTGGTTTTTCTCCAACTCTGGTTGTAGTGAAGAGATGTCTCAGTCAAGACAGGATTGGTACTGCAGCCCTGCTTTCAAGTGCGAAAACAATTTATACATGTTTAAGCAGCCACTGAGGCACTTGTTTAACCGATGGTGGATGGGTGTATTTTAAAATCCTACTGAGATGATAATTGAGTTTATTTAAACTAAAAAGACAATGTCAAAACCAATGACAGTCACATGCTTTCCCTGTACTATTCACCCGCATCTCTCCCGTGGACTGTCATAGAAAGGGAAAATGAAAAGGACCCATCGTTTACTGCACTAAATACGCCGAGTGACTGAGTCTGGCAAGTGCAGGAGTGCATGAGCTTTTAAATTCCGTGTTTTTGGTTGTGGGCCATCCTTCTTTCTTCCCTATTCAAATGAATTCCACATTGACGGATGTTTTTGTTTTCCCGTCAGCCATGCACTGCAATGCAATGCAAACCTACACCATCGTATTTATTTTATCACACAAACGAACAACATAACATCTTACCGTCTTTTGCAATTCAACTGTCTCTGCCTCGGAATTGGATTCCTTTAATTGGGACCCATCACATACATGACATTTTTCATGCCAATATATAATTGCTTCACAAAATTAGTGAGGTTGCGACAACGCAATTGGAGGGTCCACGTTCTGCTCCTAGCCCCTCTCCAAATCGAACGTAGTATTCAGTCTATTTTTCACCAAAATATAAAATGATGGTGACGTTAAAAATATTGCCGTAGACCCCACTTGGCAGTTATTCTCATCATCAAATATTAGTCGTTTCTATCTGGAGTTGTCCTCTACAGATATATGCTTCAAAACAAAAAATAAAACTATAACTCCTTTCCCCAGTTAACTACTGAGAATAACAAAGTAGGCCTACATATGTAATGAACGATATAATTATGTTTAAAAGGTATTAGTACATGTTACAATAACATGATATACGAAACAATTCAATAGGATCGATTCAATCGATATCACTGTCACCTCATTTGTTACACAACAAAAATAATAATATAATCCTATCGAAGCAATTCTCTTGACCAGAGGAAAGTAATTCTATTGAACGTGTGTGATTTGGAAGGCAATGGAATCGCATTAATAACATGTTATCCCAAACGGTAGTATGTGCTGTTCTGACTCCTTATTCCATTTGATACACATTACAAGACATTTAAAACTCAAAGAAAATATTTGCACTTAAAAGTTTGTTTTTATGAGGTCTTTTCGTTTGCCAACCTTTTCGTTTTCTACTCCGATACTGGATTATTATTATTATTATTAAAGTTAAAAATTATTATTAAAAATAAATGTAGAATGAAAGGAAAAATCTGAAACCCGACATGTTCAAAGGTCATATTCCCCTTTTTCGATGCGTCTGTCTGATCCATTCCAAGCTCCATGTCATCATAACGGTAACTTTCCTGGATGTTCCTAACTCGACACGTGGGCACATGGCTTTGTGCTACTGCCATCATGGAGCTCCTCCTTTTGGCGGGAATCATTGGGTCCTTCTCTCGCACAACCAATTTCGTAGTAAACGTAATTTGATCACATGAAAACGGCGCCGTTTGTGATAGCCGCACGAATTCTTCTTTTGGCGCAGCCAACAGTAGTAATAATAACAGCACCAATTAAAGCCCCCTCCAAAATTTGGATAATTTAATTTAATTCAATTAAGCAAAATAACAATACAATTTGTGTACAAAAATTTAAAGCGAAAATGAACAATAAAAAATCAAGCAGGAGAAGGTAGTGTTGTGGGATCAGCTGATGATGGGATTTCCGGTCCGACCCGGCAACCTTGGAGCATGAAAGCAACGTCAGACATAGACGGTCGATCAAGAGGATCCGTTGCTGTGCATAGGAGACCCACTTTCACACCCAACAAAAACTCTTCCCATTCCGACGACTCTGGGTCTAGCTCCAGCAACCCTGGCTCCAATAACTCCGATATTTGGCCCCTTTGTAACTGCTTCTTCACCCACTTCACTATGTCCTCATCTTCCGTGAACATCACCGGTTTCTTCCCCGTTAGAATCTCCAACAACACTATCCCAAAGCTATAAACATCACCCTCCTTTGTAGCCACCCCACTCGATACAGCTTCTGGTGAAACATACCCTAAGGACCCCACCGGAGCCGACGACGACGATGCTTCTGCGGCTGCTGCTACCGTCAACCGCTCCAATCCAAATTCAGACAAATGGGCTTCAAAATCCGCATCAAAAAGAACATTTTGAGGCTTCACATCACCATGAACTATTGGCACGGAGTGCAAGAAGGCTAGCCCTCGAGCAATTCCCAGTGCAATGAGATGACGCATTGGCCAATTCAGCACATGACCATCTTGCTGAGACGCCTCTTGAAGCAGCGTGCCAAGGTTTCCATTGGGCATGTAGTCATACACCAGAAGTCTCACATCGGGTGGGCCTGCATAGTAACCACGCAGAACTGTTAAGTTTCGATGTTTCACTTTGCCCAGTGATTCTGCTTCCTTGCGGAAGTTAGCCTCGTCTAAGAACCCGTCAACGAAGCGACGAATGGAGAGAACCATTCCATCTTGGAAGGAGGCCTTAAACACGAGGCCATATCTTCCCCTGCTTAACACGTTCTCTTCATCGAAGTTTCTCGTAGCTTCCAATGTCTCCGCGTACGTGATCTTGTTGTTGAACATCACTAGCTTTGGTCCTCCGTTTTCACCACTCCCTCTGCTACCTGCACTTGTTGAGGGGCTCCTTTTCTTCTCCCCCGTTACCCCTGCTAGAAGCTTCTTCCGCCACCTCAAGAGGCTGTAGACATACCCACAACAACACAACGCCAAAAGGCATAAACCAGCCACTCCCACGCCTATCAACATTATTAGCCTTCTCTTCTTTCTCCTTCTCACCTTTGCACATTCTCTCTGCAAGGGCTTCCCGCATAAACCTTGGTTCATTGCAAACACGGAAGGGTCATTGAATCTAGCACCAAGCGCGTGTGGAATCTCACCCTCAAGATTATTACTAGACACATTTAAATACTCCAAACCAGACATGCTTGACAGTTCAACCGGAATTTCCCCTTTCAAAAGATTTGAAGAAAGATTCAACACGGTCAAATTAGACAGTTTTGACAATGAACCTGGAATGTGACCCGTGAAGTGATTACCATCCAACAAGAGTGAACTCAATGCAGCACACTCTGATATCTCATCTGGGATATCACCTTTCAACCTATTGTGCCCCAAATTAAGCTCCTTTAAATGAGAGAGCCGAGAGATTTCACCCGGAATGTTACCCTCTAAAAAATTTGACTGCAGCTGCAATACTTCAAGTTGCGAACAACCACCAATCTCGGGAGGTATTTCACCAGAAACACCATTGTGAGACAGAGAGAGAATCGTTAATGAACTAAGGAACCCGTAAGTTATTGGAATGTCACCAACATATTCATTAGAGCTGAGATTAAGATACCGCAGACTAACTATGCTGCTGAACCCCTCAGGAACTTTACCACTCAAACGGTTCTCTTGAAGTGCCACAACTTGCAGACTAGGTAACCCAAAAACCTCAAGGGGCAACTCACCCGAGAGGTTCTGCTTGCTCAAATCCAGCACCGTTAGTCTCATTAAATTCCCCAGCGAAGTAGGAACCCTTCCCGAAAACCCACAATGACTCAAATTAAGAACTTGCAAACCGGTCATGTCCCCAATATTAGACCAAACTTGACCCGAAAACTTGTTATTGCTGAGATTCAACTCACTCAAGTTCCCCAGTTTCGTGATCTCCTCAGGAACCACACCACTCAACTTATTATCACTCAAATTAAGCGTTTCGAGCGCAGAAAGCGTTCCAAGACTAGAAGGAACCGAACCGGTAAAAAGGTTTCCGGCAAGGGAAAAGTCCTTCAGGTTCCTCATTTCCCCGAGAAACTCAGGAATCAACCCAGAGAAGCGGTTCCCCTCAAGATCAAAAACCTTTAGCAACCTACATTTCACAATGCCAGACGGAACTCCACCGGATAACAAATTATTTTTGACTTTAAACTCCTCCAACGCTAAAAAGTTCCCGATATCAGCCGGCAGAGAACCGGTGAAGAAGTTTCCAGAAAGGTCAAGAGCTTTCAACGACGTCGTCGCGCGGGACAACCAGGAGGGAAACCGCGCGTGAACAATGCGATTCTCCTTAACATCCAAAACCTCCAAAACGCTGTCGCATCCCCCACTTGGCGGCGCGGAAAACCCCGTGAAGGAATTAAAGCCAAGCTTCACGCTTCGCAGGTGCGCGTTGCAGAACACGGAGGTGGGGACCGAACCAGAAAGCTGGTTCCTTGAAAGCGAAAGCACCTGAAGCTTCGGAATGTTTCCCAGGGTGGGAGGAAGAAGTCCGGTGAGAGCATTATCCTCTGCGGTGAGGTGCACCAGAGAGGAACAGTTCGCAATAGCCGAAGGTAGGGTTCCGCGAATGCGGTTGGAGTCCAACCAGAGATACTGAAGATTCTGCAGCGCTCCTATGGAGCCAGGTATTCCTCCAGTGAACCTGTTGTAGGAGAGGTTGATGAGCTGGAGCTGAGATTTGGACGAGAAGTTGGCCGGAATGTCGCCGGAGAACGCGTTGTCGGAGAGGTCTAGGAAACGTAGGGAGGCGGAGAGGTGGCCGGGGACACTCCCGGTGAAGAGATTGCGGGCGAGGTTGAGGATTTGGAGGTTGGTGAGGTTGAGAAGCGGCGGAGGAAGGTGGCCGGAGAGGCGGTTGTTGTGGAGGTAAACGGCGCGTAGGAAGAGGCATTGGGAGAGGGAGGGAGGGATGGAGGAGTTGAGATTGTTGGAGTGGAGGCTGAGTTTGCGGAGCTGGAGGAGATTGGAGAGGGAAGAAGCGATTCCGCCGGCGAGTTGGAGACGGGGAAGACGGAGGTGGTGAACTCGGTTGTTGTGGCAGACAATGCCGCGCCAGTCGCAGGGTGCGGAGGGCGTGGAAGGGTCCCAACCGTCGAGGGAACCCAAAGGGTCATGGAGGTTGCGCTTGAATGCTGTTAAGGCTTGAATCTCTAAGGCAGTGGTGTTTTGCGCAGCGGTTGTTGTTATGGTTAAGATGGCGAAGAAAGCGACTAGTTTGAGGCTGAAGAATATAACCGTTGTTGCCATTTGGGAGTGAATGTGTCGTTGTGGAAAGTGTTGTTATTATTATTGGAATTGTAGCGGTGGTGATGGTGAGAGGTTAAAGTGGGTTTTTAGCTTCAGGGGCTGACACCATTTGTTTGTTTGGTAGTGTTTGTGTTGTGTTTTTGTGTACTTTGGAGTTTGAGAATGGAGAGAGGAGCGTTTGTTAGCGACCCCTGTTCCCCGCAGATGACAAGGGTTTATGTTTATGTCATGGCTTTGGTCGCTATTGCTATTTTATTCCTTAAATGGTTTGATTTGAAGGCTTTTCGGGAAAAGGTTGTGCTGCTTTTGGAATCATGGGCTCCATGCTCATTCTTATTACCTTACCATGTTACTCTTTCGTAGCTCTTTTACTTCTTCAACAAATCAACACCTAATAAGTGATTCCCTCTTTATTCTCCTTTATATTATTAATCATAAAGCAAATTAACGGATGACGGTACAAAATATTTATTTTCAGCCTTTTCTAATTAATTTGGAAATAAAACAACTTAAACATGCATTCATAATATAATTTTTGTTAATAATATTATTCAAACACTTATAATCAAATATGATACGTTTCTTACCGAGTAACAGTCATAAAAATTAAGTGGTATAAAATTGTATTAAATTATCGGTTGCCCTTAAATTTTAATTGGAAATATACCATTAAGAGGGAACTAATGTATGCTTTATCAAAAGTTGTAAATTTTAATAGTTTTTTAAAAATTATGGGAAATGTTGTCCAACGTTACTTTACTTTGTACAAGTATTTGTAATTTATGACATCGATGTAAGCTATAGTATTTCTTTTACTAATTAGTTAAAGAATTATATATGTATTACAACTACTAGTTCAAAAAGTTAAAGAATATAATTTCGATAATTTGAAATAGTATCGTGTAATTACCGTTTTTAACTAAAAACTTGTATGGATTATTGCATTTTTTTTTCTGTAGATATAATCTACAAAGTATTTTAAAGCTAGCAACTAATGATTAGTATATGTTGAGGGAACGTGACTTCTAATATCTTAACATTATTTTAACAATGAAGTAAAGTAATTATTTAAAAGATAATTACGAGAGCTACACTAGAGAGATCTTCTCTAAAATATGTTTTTCTATGTTTAAACATTAACAATAAATTAAATATTAAAAATTGTAAGTTTTGATAAAAGATAATTCATAAACTTTAATACTAGTTTATAAGAAATAAAAATAAGAATAAAAAACGGAAAACATTATTTTTATAACTTAACTAAAATATGCTAATAGCATTCATTCTTTACGTTAAATAGTAAATGTGTTCCTTTATTGGATATATGAATAATTTTAGAATGTTTTTAAACTAACTATTGTTTTTAAACTATTGTAGTTTGTTTCAAGGTATCGGGTCATATAAATTGTTAAAAGTGCATTAAATATTATCGTTGTCTTTAATTACAAATATTTTCATCGATAAAAAAATAAGAAAAAATTAATAATTTTGGATTATGTGATAAGGGCTTTCAAAAGAAATAAAGTAAAAATACTAATATATTAATATTCATGCATTAATTTTAAAAAACTAATAGTCTTGAAACAGGTGAATTATGTGCATAAGTTGTTGTGATGTTTTGTGAATGACATTTAATAGTATGAATGGTAACGGAGAGTACATGAATAGAAATGGTTTCGTGAAGATATGAATTAACATTCAATATTAAGAATAAATGACTTACTTACTACTGGTATAGGGTTTTATTAGCTTCCATAGCAACAGAGTTTAGTCTGAAGGAGTATATACTATATTCCTTATTTTTTAAACGAAATTATTTCAAATTTTTTAATAATTATATTATTAATACGAAGAATCTAATTTGTTGTTTACTGGCATTATTTGGAAAAACTTGATTAACCAGTTTTAGTGGAGGTTTTCCTACTAATTATATTTTTCATCTACAATATTTAAATCATAAACTTTATCTAAAGAGACTAAGTTTAGTAACGTGGAAGCTAGAATCATCTCTGTTCTACTTTGTATTTTACTTATATTTTCTTATTATTTGTAATTATGATTACTTTATATTTACTTTATCTCAACTTAAATGTAAATTAAGATTTCGATTTTACACATATTATTACATCGAAGGTTTTTCATTTTGTAGGATAAACTTCGACTTAGTTTATCTCAATTTAAATCCTTTTTAAATTTCGAACATAATAATTCTCATTTCTATTAATATTACTATTCTCAAATAAAAGTACTTAAAAGTAGCTCACCTTGATTGTTTCTTATGGTTTATTTTTACAATAAATTATTTCCAACTTATTTGTTTCAGCAAACACAAGTAGTTGTTTTAACAAAATAAAGAAAAAAAGAATAAAGCTGATAAAATATGAATTTAACGAGTATACCCTCTCAATGGTAAAAAAAAATACATTTTCTATCAATAAAGAATCATTGATGGTATGCTTTTTTAAATTGAATTTTTAAATATTAAATTAAAATACAATTGAGTCCATTTTCTTTGTAACGAAACTTATATAAATCACTTTAAAAATCATTATAAAGTTATGTAAGTTTGTGATGAAAATACATTGATATTTTCAAGCTTTTATCAATTTAATTTTCACCCTACTTTCTTGCAAAATTAATGATAATTTGGTTTGTTATTCTCTCTTGTAATAGAGAGGTATTGAATAAGAAGTTTTGAATATAAGATAATCAGACTTATTATAACTAAGCATATTTTTCTGATGACTAGTCTTAAAGGGTTTTATTTCCTCCCTTACATGTTCTATATATTAATGATATTTTTGTATTTTGCCAAATCGACAAAAACTCTCTTTCTAGTATTATAAAGTTTTTATTTTCTTATAGTTTAATTTCTTATCAAGCTTTTACATTTTTATAGTTTAATTTCGGATCAATGAATTAACACTTTAAAAGAACCAGTATAAAAAATAATAGTTAAATTATTGCTAATTTTATAAGATAAGTAGGATATATTCAAAGAGATTTTATATAAAATTTAACCTAATTTTATTACTATTTTTTATTTTATTATGTGAATATTTTTAATTTGATATTTTTTTTAAAAAAAATCTAGTTAATGTCAAATTTTTTTTCAAATTGATGTTGACCATAGTGACATGTATTATTGTTCTTTCTCCATTAAATAATTTTGATTAGTTGAGTAGAATGATGAGTAGAAACGCCTTTTGTTGCGCTCAAAATTGGAAATTCATGAAAATACAGAAAGAAGCGCGTGATCCGTATTCTGCAGAATTAACAAACTTTATTGTAATCTTCTTTTGGGCACTGTATATAAACAAAAGATATCTCCTCATAAAGAACATTAAGGAGAAGAGAGAGAATGCATATACTATATTATTCATTCTTCATTGATTTCAGGAGAAATTATGAACCTTTGCTTTATCAGTGGGGAACTATAAAAGTTTTTCTCATAATTTTCTCAGAAATGTTAGGTAATTAAAAAGTACAATATCACACACCCTTTAAAAATTAACAGTAAGTGAGTAATTTCAAATACTAACCAACCTTTCGACACTTTTAAGGCCACATTTGTTCTCTCATATATTATCATTTAATGCACAAACAACTGTTGTCTAAAGTATAACAGTTTGTACAGTTCAAATTTCAATTATAAACAATTTGGACTCTGCTTTTTTTTTTTAAAAAAAAAAAAAAAACATAAAATTTATGTTTTTTTAAAAGATAAAAAATATATTTTATTTTTTTTATTTTTAAAAAAAAATTTTTTTTTTTTTTTTTTTTTTTTTTTTAAAAAAAAAAGCAGAGTCCAAATTGTTTATAATTGAAATTTGAACTGTACAAACTGTTATACTTTAGACAACAGTTGTTT
>Ga0099824_1009652_pt1 | contig 11756 bp, 11 predicted proteins | sample SiratrowhiteBW_FD_76837 | JGI IMG/M metagenome (GOLD analysis project Ga0099824, IMG submission 76837) | Root nodule microbial communities of legume samples collected from California, USA - Siratro white BW | ecosystem: Host-associated > Plants > Roots > Nodule | place: USA: California... | reverse complement strand
TTATTATAATTTTTTTAATATTATTTTAGAATATTATATATATATATATATATATATATATATATATATATATATATATATATATATAATGTAAATTTAATATAATGTTGACTTTTGGTTGTCAGTGTTGACTTTTAACTGACATTATACGTTAATTTTCTTGTAGTTATTATATTATGTGTACTTCAATTCCAATTATCAAATTTTAAAAATGTTTTTAGTATATCTAATTCCAACTTCTATGTTTCAATCAAAACTGATTCAAAATAAAAAACAACGAATTAAGATGTTGAGTCCTTATGAAAACTACATCCTACCTATTATTATTTTATCACCATAAAAAAATAATAAAGAGGTACTAAATACATATATACAAATCCGAAGATAAAAAAAAATATAAAAGACAGAAAAGAAGATGAGAAGTTTTGATGTGTTAATACATTTTGGATAATTCCCTCTTTCAGCGAATAACTTACCGTAAAGAGCCTACTATGGCAATGCTTTACCTCATTCTTCAAGAAAACTCCATATCAGGTTTTTTCTCTGTTGAAACAACCAATAGAGGAACAACTGAGAAAAAGAAAAGAACAACAACAAAACAGAGACAACGATTTTCTTGAATCAATTATGCGGCAAATGGTGACAATATTATGGTTCTGTTTTGGAATTGAAAAAAATCAAACAAAAGTACACGAAATAATTGTATCCAAATTCTCAGAATACATCTCCAGTGAAACGAGTAATTGGGGAATATAAGAAAGATGTCAAGAAGGGTAACAAGAATACATAAATTCAGAGAAAGAACAAATTGAATTAGAGAGGAAATTTTGGGTACCATATCACTTGCCTCTTCCAAATATCACAGTCATTTTTATAGCACATTCTATCAATTCTCTCTTTTTTTTTATTACAAATCTATGTGTAAATCTATAATCTATGTCTAACTGATTTAAATACTCATTTTTAACTCAACAGACATAACAAGAATTTTAACTAGAGAAATACATAATTTTTATTAAGAAATTATTGTTGCAATTTTTTTTACATATAAAGAAATTGTTCATAGTAGAAATGATACAAAAATAGGTCATATAAATTGATGTTATATTATATAGAGTTATATTATAATTTGGAAGAAGGGATGATTAAACTTCTAGACATGTTGTTCTAGTTATATAGAGGAGAAGATCATGAAACGTTTTCTATTTTATTTTATTTTCTCTTTCTACATATTTGAAGTCTTCGTATACCGATTAAAAACATTGCAAGTATTTTATTTATTTATATGTATTTTCGTAGTGATGATGTAACGCGAATTTTTATTATTAAAAATATTGCAAGTATTTTATTCATTTATATGTATTTTCGTAGTGAAGATGTAACGCGAATTTTTATAACATTTTAATAAAGATATCAAAGATCATAAAAAAATTATTAAAATTAATTTATAATTAAATTGTTTAAGGATAGTTTTAAATTTTATATGATTTCATTGAAAGATAATGTCATTTTTTAGCTCCGAGTATAATAATTTCTCATGTCCATCCTACAGAATAAAAAATGACTGAATAAACTGAGCCAAACACTTGTATGGGTAAAACATTGAAGTCAGATTGCATCAAGACTCCAAATTAGATTTTGGTTAGAAGATCGTAATCTTTTCTTGCATAACACGTGCACGTAAACGCCACTAATATGGTCTTAAAAAATGCTAAAATCGATCTTAAGCAAACAAGATTCACTAATCTTTCCATTATCTTTTCTGCACTATCAAATCTAGCATCCCATAACATAACCCAAGAAACTTTAGAAGGTCTTGAAGTTTCCTTGTGACTTTTCGCCAACACCTTTACATTTTTCAATGGTTTCAGTTGCTATCACTACCTATTACGGGCAAAACTCCTTTCATTATCATCTGCATTAAGGAACTAAACAAATATGCTACTAAATAAAGTAATGAGGCCACGTGTTGCCTAAGTGACTCGCCCTTTGACAAAGTTATGTTCCCCATTATGCCTTAATTGGAATCCTATGCTCAAAATTATGGTTAGCTTCATTGAACAATGTTAAAGCAGACAACCAAGGTTGGAAATAAAAAACCAAAAATAAACCATGCCCTAAAAACAAATACTACTGGTAATCAATCTACATGTAATCTAGAACCTGAAATAAGGATTAACATGTAATCAATCATACACCTATCAGAGTAGCATTGGATCAAAAGCCACTTTCGAGGGAACACATCGCACTCCAGGCTATTTTTATTTCATTTGTTTTGTCTTGATTGAAGATTATGTTGTGCATATGATGAACCATATTCTACTTTAGCTAGCTGAAACACTTGTACTTAATTATTATATTCTGTACGGGGTGCCTAAGATTTCATTGCTCCACTTGCCCCATTCTCACTGGGATCATAATCAAACTGTGAACAACATGTCCAAGACTCGAACAAGCGTGGATATATAGCTGACATCACAATAAAGTACACAGTAAAAATTAATTTCAAAGTTCTGAATGATAATTATTAAGATAGCCCACTATAATACGGTATAAATGAAGCATATATGTGTAATAGAAACCGCAGATGTATGTGTAGGATTGTGTGGAATAGGTTAAAGTGAAATCATGGTAGCTATGATGGGTTGCCTATCAGCAGACAAAGGGTGGAGGAAAGGCCCTTGGACTGGTGACGAGGACAAGTTGCTATGTGAATATGTTAGCTTGTATGGGGAAGGTAGGTGGAGTTCAGTGGCCAAGTTTACAGGTATATACGTAACTTACACTTTCATTACATATATCATGAATTACACTGCTCCTACATTAATAAGGGTGTGCACAAATAATAGTGAAAAACAAGGAGATGAATATAACAGTAAAGGTTCAACTCACTTTTCTGTATTCATATATATGGGATCATGATAGGTTGTATGATGTAAACTGAGTCTTTGTGATGTATAGGTCTATGCATATTGTTGCCATATATATGAGTAAAAGATTGTGTAAAAAATCATTACTTCTCTTGTACTTTTTCTTTGTGTTCTTCCTTGCTAATTTATGTTTAATTGAATTGGATTTCAGGATTAAATAGGAGCGGCAAAAGCTGCAGGTTAAGATGGGTAAATTATTTGAAGCCTGGTCTGAAGAAAGGTCAATTAACACCTTTGGAAGAAGGAACCATAATGGAACTACATGCAATTTTGGGTAACAAGTAATTAACAGACACCATATATATATAAATATATATTCCCTTTTCTCTCTCCTTTTTCTCAGTTACTCAAACTTGTTATTATTTTAATGGGAACTTCAAATTAACATAGGTGGTCTACAATAGCAAAGTACTTGCCAGGTAGAACAGATAACGAGATCAAGAACTACTGGAGAACCCACTTCGGGAAGAGGGAGAAATCCAAACACAATAAGCTGCAAAGGCCACAGAAGGAACAACAACCTAGGAAGTTTGATTTCAGAAGCATCATGTGCCACAAGGATACCTTAAACGAAACAAAATCGTTTGAGACACAAAATAATAAGCTGCAAGAAATTGGTTTGATGCTCCCAACAATAGATAACCAATACAATAACGTTCCTTCCGTGCATGAGGGTTTCTCATCCACGTGGCCAGACACTCTGGTGGATGATGGCTTATGGTTTGGTTTATGGGACTTCGATGAACCACTGAGTTTTGCAGATTATGTTAACCAGTTTAGCAAATGTGGCATGCCAAATGAAGTCACATTTTGTGTTGGAGGGGATTCCACGCAAAGTGATGATAAAACTTGTTGTTTTGATGATACATTTGGCAACCTCTTCTACGGAAAAGACATATTTGGATGAACTTTGGTATGTTTGGGTATGCAGTTTGTTGAATAAATAAGTTCATTGTATCCATCTCAGTATCTTTTCTAGATATGAATGCTACCTACTTCAATGCAACCTTTGAAGGGTGTGTAAACTTGTTATCAATGAACTAACAATAATATTATTAATTATATCTTTCACTAGTTGTCATCACTTACGTTTTATTTTTAATTTGAGTAAAAATAATGGAAAGAGAATAAATAAATAAATTTAATGGAAAGAAAATGGCGAGAAAAACATTAATAAATTTTTGAATGAGTACGAGAAACAAAAAATGAAAAAAATATATGAAGAGTAAAAAAATTGTCTTTCAATATAAATGATGCCACCACTACTCTTTTTAATATAATGTAAGAAATAAATTAGTTACTTCATTTTTTGTTTCTTAACTACAAGGAATATATATATATATATATACACTCATTTTCAGATATGTTCCATTATTTACTTTCAATTTCTTATGAAAATCTATTCATATAATATTTACTCGCTAATTATGCAAGTCATACTCATTGATAAATAATATCTTTTATATCATATATTTTTATCAAATATATTACTTTTGAAAGTATTTTAATTGATATTAATTCTTGAATTTCTAATAAGTATGTTTAAAAAAAGGAATTTAGTTATAATCTAAGAAGTTAAAATTATTTGAAATTCTATATCAGAATAGTTATAATTTTCAATGAAAATAAAATGTGGAACCAATTTAAATTTATTTATTTGTCAAAAAATTAACTTGGAGTAATAATAAATTTCCAATCTGAATTTCATAAGATATCAGTAATATGATTAATTATTTTATTTAAACATAACCTTGAAATTGTGAAAATGATGATATTAAGTTTTGTTTGGGATTACAAATTAAGTATTTTAATAAAGGTATTTTTATATATCAAAAGACTTATATGACAGATATGCTTAAAAGGTACTATATATAGGTAAATCATATCCGTTATGTATTTTAATGGTTGTAATTTCTTTAGATATAGATAAAAATCCTTTCAAATCCAAAGAGAAAGATGAAAAACTTTTTGGTTCTGAAGTATCATATCTTAGTGTAAAAACATTAATGTATCTTGCTAACTATACTTAACCTGATATAGCATTTATTATAAACTTGTTATCAATGAACTAACAATATTAATTATTTCTTTCACTAGTTGTCTGCCATCACTTACGTGTTATTTTTAATTTGAGTAAAAATAATAGAAAGAGAATAAATAAATAAATTTAATGGAAATAAAATGGCGAGAAAAAAACATTAAGACATTTTTTAATGAATAAGTATGAGAAATATAAAATAAAAAAACATATGAAGAGTAAAAAAATTGTCTTTCTATAAATAATGCCACCACTACTCTCTTTTTAATATACTGTAAGAATACATTAATTACTTCATTTTTTTCTTGACTACAGAATATATATATATATATATATATATATATATATATATATATATGCACTCATTTCCAGATATGTTCCATTATTTACTTTCAATTTCTTATGAAAATCTATTAATATAATATTTACTCGCTAATTATGCAAGTCATACTCATTGATAAATAATGTCTTTTATATCATATTTTTATTAAATATATTACTTTTGAAAGTATTTTAATTGATATTCTCGAATTTATAATAAGTATGTTTAAAAAAAGGAATTTAGTTATAATCTAAGAAGTTAAAATTATTTGAAATTCTATATCAGCATAGTTATAATTTTCAATGAAAATAAAATGTGGAACCAATTTAAATTTATTTTTTTGTCAAAAAATTAACTTGGAGTAATAATAAATTTCCAATCTGAATTTCATAAGATATCAGTAACATGATTAATTATTTTATTTAAACATAACCTTGAAATTGTTGAAATTGATGATATTTAAGTTTTGTTTGGAATTACAAATGAAGTATTTTAATAAAGGTATTTTTATATATCAAAAGACTTATATGACAAATATACTTAAAAGGTACTAGGTACATCATATCCGTTATATAATTTAGTGGTTGTAAGTTCTTTAGATGTAGATAAAAATCCTTTCAAATCTAAGAGAAAGATGAAGAATTTTTTTTATTCTGAAATATCATATCTTAGTGTTATAGAAACAGCAATATCTTAGTGTTATAGAAACAGCAATGTATCTTACTAACTATACTTGACCTGATATAGCATTTATTATAAACTCATTGGTAATAAAGAATTAATCACCTACAAGAAAGAATTGAATTGAAGTAAAACATGTATTTTGATATTTTTACTGATATTATAAATACGGTTTTACTTTAGTTAAATATTTCAAAATTAGATTTAACATAATATTACCTTATATGTCAAATCTTCATAATGGTCTCTCTATGGCAAATATGATATTTCTTCATAAGTAATAAAATATTGCGATTTAATGATGATTTATGGAATAAATCATAACAACACCATTTTCTAATCATCCAAAAAAATGTAGCATTACATTAGTCAAGTTGCTAATGTGTTTTGTTGATATCTCTTGTTCCACATGAGAAACTTGTGGTCTATCTTTAAGAAAAATGTATACATTATATATGAAGACAATATTGCATGTATTGCTATGATTAAGTAAGAATATATTAAAGGACATATAATAAAATATATACTTAAAAGAAATTCACTTATGATTTTCAAATGAATGGTGATACAAAAACTTAGAAGGTTTGTTCATATCAAAGGCTAACTCATCTATTTATATAAAATATTTATCTAGATTAACTTTTAAGTTTGTTCACAAGATTAGACTATCATCATCTTAACATGATAGTTTTCATGATAGGTTACATTCCTCATATCTATTGAAGAATAATGAACTTTTATTTTTGTTGGGTTTTTACCCTATATGATTTTTTCTAGTAAGATACATTCTCAACATCTAAATCACCTACTTCATTATTTGGATATATTTTTTATCAGCCTAAATCGTCTCGAAGTTCTCATAAAAGTAGTATTATCTGAATATCTCATATAAGTAAAATTGATTTCAATACTTAACAACTCAACTATTTGTTGAGTTGAATGAATCGTAAAAGGTATAACTAAGTGATAGATATATATTCTTTGTTACTTAGACCTATTTATGGAAGCCAAAATTCTATAAATACATTTTTTACAACCAAAATTCTATAAATACATTTTTTTACTAATGTAAGTATAATGTTTTTCTCTTCACTTTTTGGTTTATTATTTATACTCTTACTCACTTGAATGTTGTCAAAAGTTCTTTTATATGTGGATTTATATTCATTCATAATCCATTTCTAGAAGGTTTACACCCCAATAAAAATATTTCATCACTTCTAATAATCCAAATTATCACTCTTTAAATTATAACAAAAAAAAATTGTTTTTAACATAAAAGAATTATTTAACCTCACATAAATAACTAGAAGAAACTAAAGATTTAGAGTAAGCCAAAAACAAACACAAGGGGGCTAAAATCGATGCAATAACATCCTTCAAGCTTGGGCAGGCAAGGTCACGCTAGAAAAGTCGAAGCTAGTGATCTTAAGTGGCAAAGTTAGATATGACACTACTAGAATCTCCATAACCCACCTTAAGAAAATATAAACACATTTTAATATTTTTAATATATTGTCCTCAAAGAGGACACAAAGCAAACACTACAAAGACACAGAATAAAATAAATATTTCTAGATGGGGACGTGCTAATAGAAAAAAAAAAATAACATGAGCGTCCCAATTAGAGACTTTAATTGAAAAAAAAAAAAGAACTTTAACATCCTAATTAGGGACGCTAATAAAAAAAAGAACGAGATGAAGAAAAATGCCCAAGAGATGGAAAGAATGAAGCAGGAAAACCTCGAGCTAAGAAAGAAACTAGCTGAGAAGGAACGCGATAAGACTGTTGAACAAGGAGATACCAGTGTCTCAGTTCGCTACCCCTCGTCTAAGCATAATGTAGGAAACCAGTATGGGAACCCCAGACCACTCGTTCGCAGACACCCTTTCACCGAAGAGATAATGAAGACACCCCTCCCGACCAACTGGAGAAACCCAACCCTCGAGATGTATGATGGCCCGACAAACCCTGATGAAAATCTAGATATGTTCACCACTCAAGTTAGTCTATTCACATTAGACGACACAGTCTTGTCCAAGGTGTTCCCCATCTCCCTGAAGGATCCAACACTGAGCTGGTTCACCAAGTTACCCCTATTCTCTATTGACAACTTTTATACTCTTTCGTCCATGTTTGGGACTCAGTTCGCCACTAGCCGACCTCATCAGCTGACCTCACTAGCTCTGGTGAATATCCGTCAGGAGAAAGGAGAACCCCTCCGCGCGTTTATGGAAAGATTCAGAAGGATGACGTTGAGAATAAGAAACTTGAGCCCGGAAGTTGCTCTCCACCACCTCATGACAGCCTTGAAGCCGAGATTACTCTCGAACACCCTGTGCAAGAAGCCGGTCTCTAACCCAGAGGAGCTAAGAAAGAGGGTTGTGAAGTTCATGGAGTTGGAGGAGTTACAGGAGTTCCGTAGGCAGTTGAGAGAAGAGACAGTCCCGAAGAGGTCAGGATAAGATCCCAAGAATGATAGGGTACGATTCCAACATCCAAGCGATAGGGCTGGAAACATGGTGCATAAGCCGAGATTCGACTGGTATACATCTCTGAACACTGACCTAAGCCGAGATTCTGTAGGCAGTTGAGAGAAGAGACAGTCTCAAAGAGGTTAGGACACGATCCCAAGAATGATAGGGTTCGATTCCAACGTCCAAGCGATAGGGCTGGAAACATGGTGCATAAGCCGAGATTCGACTAGTATACACCTCTGAACACTGACCGATCTCGCATACTTGCAGAGGCGCTCAACGCCAACCTCCTGGCGTCGCCCAAAAAATTGTGTGACCTTGAAAAACAAGATAGAAGAGTTGATTCGAGCTGGTCATCTCCACTGACACGTTTACCAAAACCAGTCCGACCACGCTTGGCATAGAAATCCCCAGAGAGGAAGGGACGAGGGCAGGAATAAGAGGAGAAGAGAAGAGCCAGGACGAGACTGAGGAGCGAAAAGAACCCCGAACAGGTGGTCGGGATCCCCCGCAGAGTGGAGTCATCAACACCATTTTTTCAGGAGGATTCGCCTGCAGAGAGAGCTCCTCATCGTTAAAAAAGAAACACCTAAGAACAGTACAATCAATAAATGCAATCTTGAGCAGACCCAGGAGAAACATGCCGAACACTCACCAAAAAAGACTTCCATCAGATCGACCCTAGCCAGGATGACCCAGTGGTGGTCACAGTGGAAATATCTGACTTTGCAGTGATGAAGACCCTGATTGACAAGGAAAGTTTGGTTGACATTTTATACTGGAAGACTTTCCAGCGGTTAGGCTTCTTGGAGAATCTTCTCAAGCCATACCCCAAACAGATTGTCGGATTCTCCGAGGAGAGAGTTGACGTCAAAGGCTACGTCAAATTGGAAACTCAGTTCCGGAAAGCCTGGCAGCAAGGTTATCAAAATCTGTTACTTGGTGGTTGACGGTGATACCTCTTATAATGCTTTGCTTGGAAGGCCTTCGCTAAACGCACTCGGCACTATAGTGTCCACACCCGACCTAACCATGAAATTCCCAGCCAAAGACGGGAGTATAGTCACAATATATGAAAATCAAAAAACAACAAGAGAGTGTTACATTGCCAGCTTGAAGATACAACCCGAAAGGGTCATCCCAAAACATTGTGGCAATAGAACAGTGGCAATGGCCGACCTCGATCCCAGAATCCATGATGAGAATCGCATGGAACCGAAAGAACCTACTGAAACCTACCAGATTAGCGGAGCTTACCAACTCGACAAGATAGGGGAACAACTCCCAAAAACAGACAAAGAAAGGCTAAAGGAGACTCTGATGAGTTACAAAAGCGTTTTAGCTTGGATGACAACCGACATGCCTGGTGTAGACCCTCAAATAGCCAGCCACAGGTTGTCAGTGTACAGGGATGCTCGACCGATCACACAAAGGAAAAGAAATGTGGGAGAGGAGAGAAGGGTGGCCGCCGAGATAGAAGTAGATAAACTCCTTAAGGTTGGGTTCATACGAGAAGTACACTATACCACTTGGCTAGCGAACGTTGTTTTGGTGAAGCCTAGCAGGAAGTGGAGAATGTGCGTAGATTACACTGACCTAAACAAGGCCTACCCAAAGGACGCCTACCCAAAGGACGCCTACCCACTCCCCGGTATAGACCGTCTAGATGGAGCATAAAGCCATCGCGTGCTCAGCTTCTTAGATGCATATTCAGGGTACAACCAGATCCCCATGCACCCATCAGACAACCGAAAGACTGCCTTCATCACTAATACAGTGAACTATTGTAATAATGTCATGCCTTTCGGCCTCAAAAATGTCTGGGCAACGTACCAAAGACTTATGAACCAGATCTTGAGAGAGCAGATTGGAAAGAACGTTGAGGTATATGTGGACGACATAGTCATGATGTCTGACGATCTCAAACAACACCTAAACGACCTAGCCAAGGTCTTCTCCCAGCTCAACAAATACCAAATGCGCTTGAACCAAAAAAGTGCCTATTCGAGTTTGGGGGTGGCAAGTTTCTCGGCTTCATCCTGTCTGCCAGAGGTATCAAAGCCAACCCCGAGAAGTGTCAAGCCATCATAAACATGAGGAGCCCGAGAACTGTGCGAGAAGTACAAAGACTAATGGGGAGGTTGACTGCCCTGTCGTATACCTTGCGGTCTTCAAAGAGGCCGTGGGGTCGGTCCTAGTTCAAGAGATGGAGGAGGGCCAGTAGCCCATCTACTTTGTCAGCCAGGTACTCTGTGATGCTGAAGTCAAATATCAAATGGTGGAGAAGGTTGTCCTGGCCCTGATACACACGACCAGATGACTAAGACCCTACTTCCTAAGCCACGAAATTATAGTCAATACAGACTGCCCAATAGCCAAGATCTTGAAAAAATCCGAGTTAGCCAAGAGGATGATAGCTTGGTTGGTCGAGCCGTCTGAGTTGGGTTACACTATGAGCCGAGGGTGCCAATAAAATCTTAGTGCTTGGCAGACTTTGCTGAACTGCAAGACTATCCAAACACACATGGAAGTTGGACGTTATATGTTGATGGATCGTTTAGCTAGAAGGACAGTGGTGCGAAGATAGTCTTGGAAGGACCAGCAGGCATGAAAGTCAAACAATCGTTAATTCTCAGGTTTAAAACCTCTAACAACCAAGCAGAATATGAGGCTTTGATAGCAGGACTCGCTCTGGCGGAAGATATGAGGATTAAGATAGTCTCTTGCAAAGCCGACTCTCAAATCGTAGTCGGCCAACTGAATGAAGAATTTCAGGTGAAGGAACCTCTCCTGCTCAAATATCACGCCCTTGCCCTTCCAACATAATCTCGATTCAGGGAGAGCTTGTTTTCACAAGCCCCTACCGAATATGTAATCTCGATCCAGGGAGAGCTTGTTTTCACAAGTCCCTATCGAATACGTAATCTCGGCCTAGAGAGTACCTATTCCTTTCTCCTACTCGGGGAGAGGATTGGCATAAGCCTATCACCTCAAACCCCGCCAAGTATAGGATCTCAGTTTAGGGCAGACGTAAGATATAAATGGTCGAAAGGCGCAAGTTAAAAACCTGATAACCACACACGGAGTAATGCACAAAATGTAAATGGCTAGATGCAAATTGAAAGATAAAAGGGCCCAAACAAGCACTAGGAAACGACAACCCCTCATATATATATATATATATATATATATATATATATATATATATATATATATATATAAAAATGTTACAAAAAAAAAATCTCTTTCGGTGAAATGAGGTCTACAAAAAAAATACACATAAAACCTATTACAGAAAAAAATTCTC
>Ga0099824_1009646_pt1 | contig 11759 bp, 6 predicted proteins | sample SiratrowhiteBW_FD_76837 | JGI IMG/M metagenome (GOLD analysis project Ga0099824, IMG submission 76837) | Root nodule microbial communities of legume samples collected from California, USA - Siratro white BW | ecosystem: Host-associated > Plants > Roots > Nodule | place: USA: California... | reverse complement strand
CTATGTGTTTGATACTTCCGGATTGTATATCTTCTAAGGGGGCGTATATTCGCCAAGGTGGAGATTTGTTAGGTATGGCTCATAATACCAATAGGGGAAGTTATAGGCTTTGTGGGCTGGGCCAAGAGTGCGGGGGTATTTTGGTTATTGTACCTTGTTTAGGGTTATTTATATAATCATCTGTAATTGTAACCCAAGTGATTTATCTCTCTAATAACAAAACACAGCCCCTCAAACACTCCCGAGGACGTAGACAAATTGTCGAACCTCGTTAAATCTTGTGTTCTCTATTTTCTTCATCTTTGTTCATTTTCATTCGTTCCTGTGTTTATAGCGTGAGTTTCTCAACAGGAAGGTATCATTTATTCAATCTTAGACAACCAGTGGGTGAGTCCCGTACAAGTGGTGCCCAAGAAGTCAGGAGTCACTATGATAGCCAATGAAAAGAATGAGTTGATTTCTAGACGAGTTCAGAACAGTTGGAGAGTATGTATTAATTACCGGAGACTTAACCAAGCTACCCAGAAGGATCATTATCCCCTTTAATTCATTGATCAGGTGGTAGAGCGGTTCGCTGATGAGTCTCATTACTGCTTCTTGGATGGTTACTCAGGTTACTTTCAGATTCACATTGCTCCTAAGGATCTAGAGAAGACTATATTCACATCCCCATTAGGGACTTATGCATACAGAAGGGTGTCTTTTGCTTGTGCAATGCACTTGATACCTTTCAAAGGTGTATGATAAGCATTTTCTAATCCTTTAGAAGAGTGCATGGAAGTTTTCATGGATGATTTTTCTATATATGGGTCTTCTTTTGATGACTATTTGAGTAGTCTGCCAAAAATTTTACAGAGATGCATTGATAATAGTCTGGTACTTAATTATGAGAAATTTATTTTTATGGTTAAATCTAGTATTGTGTTAGGACATGTAATATCAGGGAAGGGAATTGAGGTAGATCCTCCTAAGATATAAATCTATGTCTACTTTGCCTTACCCCGCAACAGTGCGGGAAGTTCGTTCTTTTCTTGGACATGCAGGTGTCTATAAGAGGTTCATCCAGAACTTCAGCCTTATTTCCCAACCCCTAACCAACCTCTTACAATATGATACGGAGTTTATCTTAATGATAATTGCAAGGTTGCTTTTGACCACTTGAAGAAGTATTTGACAATTGCCCCTATCATCCAGCCCCAGATTGGGCACTTCCATTTGAGCTTGTATGATGCTCCAACTATGCAGTTGGAGTAGTTTTGGCTCAACGACAAGACAAAGCTCCTCATGTCATATCATATGCATCAAAGACCTCAGATTTAACTCAATCTAATTACACCACCACTGAGAAGGAGCTCCTAGTTGTGGTTTTTACTCTAGACAAGTTTAGATTATATCTACTTAATGCAAAAAAAATTGTTTTCATTGACCATGCAGCATTGAAGTTTCTCTTGACGAAAATAGATGTTAAGCCATGGTTAATCATATGGATGTTGTTACTCCAGGAGTTTGACATAGAGATTAGAGACCAGAGTGAAGCACAAAGTTTAGTGGCTGGCTATTTGAGCCGAATCCAATAACAAGTTACTCCACCATCCCCATTAGAGATGTTTTCCAGATGAGCAACTTTTGCAACTGTAAGGTAAGTCTTCACTCCATTGGTACGCTGATTTGGTTAATTTCTTGGTTGTTAGTACCTTTCCAGATTATTTCACTAGGGCTCAAACGTTGAAACTAAAAAGTGATTGTAAGCATTATGTTTGGGATGATCGCTATTTGTGGAAATTTTATAGTGATCAGGTCATTAGGAGATGCATACCTAACTATGAGTTTTCCTCCATACTTGCATTTGGTCATGTTCATGCATGTTGTGGACATTTTGGGCCATAAAAGACTATACCTAAACTTTTAGACTCTGATTTTTATTAGCCCACCTTGTTTCGTGATGCTTATGTTTATTACAAATCTTGTGAAAAGTGTCAAAGAGCAGGAAGTATTTCCCACAGATATGAGATGCCCCAGCAACCCATTTTATTTTGTGATGTATTCACTAGTACAAAAATCACATTCTACGTCAATATAATACGTCAGTTGAAAATGTATTTGGCTGAGTTCAAGAGGGGTGTGAATTGAACTTCAAAAGATTTTTGCAGTTTAAAACACTGAAAACAGTTTTAGCAAAAAGAAAACCTTTAATGAATCTCAAAGATTAAAGATATAAGGTGTAGTAAAGAAATAAATCAATTTCAGGCATGAATGAATCAATTTATTTTACTAGTAGAGAGCAATTTACACAGCACTCACAAAAATGACAGTTCTCACAGCATGTTATGCAAATCAATTTAATACAATTTTTCAGAGTAATGTTGCACTAAGAATATATCACACAAAGTAACCAACAGATTACAATCCAAGAAGGAATACAAATGCTCAAATTGTAATTTTTTGTTACTAAGACATATCTGAATCAATATCAATCAAGAATATTAAGTATGAAGCTATTATATCAAATACAGAAGGTCTGCAGTGGGTCAATATGAAGATGATCAATACCAAAGATTAAAATCAGATATTAAAATTCAATTACTGCAATAATTTCAGTTTTACAAATTATGAAGAATGCAATTTGACACACACCAGTTGTGATTGGAAATCAAAATCGAGAACCCTAACTCTGCATAAGAATCACAAACCAGTTCGCAACTTGAAATTATTACTATATCACAAAACCAGATAGCTTTTTCTATTTCAGAGATGCTACAGACCTTTGTCAAGCCAAAGATAAATCCAAATTCAAATTACAATGAACAAACCCAATTTACAGTATAGCAATTAAACCAATTATGCTTCAAATTATCAAGAATCAATTGAATTACCAATAAATTCCAATGGGCAGTGCAAGAACATATCAGAATTAAAAGAGAAAGGTCAAGAAAAATATAACACAGTCAATTATACTCGTTCACCCTTCCTCAGGGGCTACGTCCAGTCTCCTTTGCCCCTCAAGCAAAGAAAATTCCACTAAATAAATCAATTGTTCAATTACAATCAATTACACAATTCCTACTTCCTGTAAGAATCAAGAAACCCACTGAATTGATCAACTACTCCCTGCAGTCCCCCAATCAATTCAGCAAACACACAAGGCTAAATTCTATAGCCTAAAAGAGTACAATCATTCAAGTGTTTTATAAAATTACAAACAATCAACACATATCTTGATACAAAAGGGATCAATAATGGTTAAGAAAGACTTCCTGATTGGCGCAATGAATGAGGCCTTTGCACAGTCTTGAAGAACTCCAATAGCACAGTGAATTGGTCAAAAGTGATTTCTCAAGAAAAAGCCCCAATCTCTTTTGATCAAGAAATCCCCAATTACCCAAAGTCTTTTTCACAGGTGATCTCACAGAATTGATTCTCAATTTTCGTATTTCAGACTTCGGTGCACATTAGAAACCTTTTTGTATTTATAAAAGAAAAGCCCAATTTTGTTTTAAAAGAAAATAGTTATTTCAGTTCTGTCAGGCATGAATAAATCGATTTCATATAGACTGGAATCGATTTATTTTTGTCCAGTGCAGTGTATTTCAAACCAGTTTGCACCAAAAGCTTAGCTAATGCATTTTGATCAGTTTTTAATCACTCTTAGACCAATGTGCTGGTGGACTTCTCCTCAACTAAGCATAGGTTCTTTGCCAATCATACTCACACTCACTCACACTAAACCAAAGCCTAAAACTCATCCAATTTCTTGCTTGCTTTGTCTTGCTTTACTTCATCAAATCTTTAGTCTTGTGAGAGTACTAATATCGGTTAAAATGAAATCGATGTAAACAAAAACACGATGGCATTTTTGTAAACATTTGAAGAGATATTACGTCGGTTACCTCAAACCCGACGTAATACACCATATTCTACGCCAGTTGTCACTCATAACCGACGTATAAAAAGACTAAAAAAAGTAAAAATTCAAAATTTGAAAACTTTATAATGGCACTAAAGATAATACGTCGGTTGGGAGGTGCTACCGACGTAGTGTGAAGCCTATATTATGTTGGTTGAGACTTTTCAACCGACTTAATATCCTCCTCTTGGCGCATCAGTGAACTTTGAAGAAAATTCGGTCAAATACTACGTCGGTTGGGAGCTCCCAACTGACGTAGTATGTCCCTCGAGTTAAAATTAGGGATTTCAAAAGAGATATTAACTCTTGGTATTACTTTTCTCTTACGCTTACATTTTCTTCTCCTTCACCTTCTCCTCACCCTAGCTGCCTCCTCCTCACCCTTGCTGCCTTCTCCTCACCCTTGCTGCCTTCTCCTCTCAACCTTTGAGTGGTGCTGCTTTTATTCTCAGTAGTTTTCATTTATATTTCGCATGGTGCTGCTTTCTCTTCTCACTAGTTTTCATTTGCATCTTTGTTGTTCACTGGTTATGCTAGGGTTTGTTTGGCTCCATTTTCGGCTTCTTCCATGTTTATTTTGTAAATTTCATTAAAAATAGTTAGAAATTTATTTTTGACCCAAATTTCTTATCAACATCTTGATTTAGTATATATTTGATGGTAGATTTCTTATATTGTATAGGTTTATCTTAGATTTAGGATTTGAAAAATTTAGGACGAAAAAACTTCAAACGACCATAACTTTTGATAGAGAGCTCAGATTGAAACGCTCCAAAAATGAAAGCTACTCAAGATAGGGTAACAAATTTGCTAGCCAACAACCAAAGATGGTTGGGCCTCCAAAAATTCTAAAATTCCATCATTTAGGGTTTCTTTTTTATTTTTTTGTTATTTTTCACCTATTTGTTTAGATTGTGGCCTTTTATTTCACATATCTATACTTGTTAGAAAATTCTAAATTTTTTTGTGGTGTTTTCTTATATCAATTAGAGATTTATCAGTCCATTATTTTAAAAAGTAACTTTTTACGTCAATTGTAAGCTACAACCGACGTAATAGATGACATTTTACGTCGGTTCTAGCTTACAACCGACATAAAAAGTCCTCTTCTACGTCAGTTCCAGCTCCAACCGACGTAGTATCCACCTCTTTCAATTATTTTAGTTGGGTATATGATGTCGGTTTCTATTTTCAACCGACTTAGTGGAGTATATATTACGTCAGTTGCTTAACTGACGTTATATGTCCAAGACTTTCTACGTCGCCTAGATCTACAAACCGACATAGAATGTCTTCCAGAACCGACATAGAAGGTCATTTTTCTACTAGTGATTTGACATATAGGTATTGACTTTATGGAACCATTTCCAGTTTCTTTTGGTTTTACTTACATCTTACTTGTTGTGGATTATGTTCTAAGTGGGTGGAGGCGAAAGCCACACAAATTGATGATTCTAGTGTTGTAGTAGATTTTGTTCGCATCCATATTTTTTGTAGGTTTGGTGTTCCTATGTTATCATCAGTGACTAGGGCTCTCATTTTTTGCAATCAGAGCATGGACGTTTTACTGAAAAAATATGGAGTTCTCCATAATGTTGCAACAACTTACCACTCGCAAACTAACAGGCAAGCAAAAGTATCTAACAGAGAGATCAAACAAATTCCAAAAAAAAATAGCGAACTCCAATAGAAAGGATTGGAGCTAGAGATTAGATGATGCACTTGGGGCTTATAAGACTGCCTACAACACTTCGATTGGGATGTCTACCTACTGACTTGCTTTTGGAAAGGCATGCCAGTGGAGTTGTAACACCAACCATATTGGGCGGTCAAGTACTAGAATATGCATTTAGCTCAATTTGGAGCTTAAAGGAAGTTGCAACTGAAAGAGTTGAAGGAGCTGAGACTGGAAGCCTATGAGAGCTCACACATCTACAAGGAGAAAACTAAGGCTTTCCATGATTGGCAAATTCTACACAAAGAGTTTACCACCGGGTAAAATGTCCTTGTGTTTAATTCTCATCTTAAACTTATGGCTGGTAAACTCCGATCTAGATGGGATGGTTTTTTTTGTGATTACTAATATCTTTCCTGATGGTGCAGATGAGCTTAGTAATGAAAAGACAGGGAAAACATTCTTAGTGAATGGGTAACGTTTAAAGCATTATCATGAAGACTTGCCTGGAGTGGTGGAGGAGTCAGTCATCTTGCTTGCAGATGCCACATATCCATCATGAGACGACAAGGGAGTTCTCTTTTCCTCTCAATTTTATTCCTTTTCATTTTGTCTTTCTGTTTATTTCTTTTTCATTTCATTATCATGTGTTTATAATTTGCATCATTTTTTCTAGTTTTGACTAGCACCCTCTTTGCATTCTACCCCCATGATTAGTGTTGAGTTAGGAAATGAACTGAACCTAATTTTTGGTTGGTTCACTTAGTTATTTTATCTCTTATATGGATTTCGATGACCGTGTCTAACTGATTGTGTGCTTGGCTTTTATGTGTGTGATGCCATTTTATGACCCTGTGAGCTTACTTGGGTCTGCATGAATGAATTCATCTATATACCATTCTCTTTGATTTCTTGTTTGTCTCTCATGGATATTGTTTTCTAAAACTTGCTCTCATTCTTTTAGAAACTGTATCTTCACTTGTTTGCATAATTATGATTGAGGCATTCTTCTTGTTTAACCTACTTGACCATACAGTCATCCTATCCACTAGTTTCCCTTGTCAACCCCTTTGAGCCTGTCATTTCCCATTCTTTCATTTAGCCCATTACAAGCCTAAATGTAAAACCATATTTTTTTCCTTTCCTTTGATTATTAAGTGAGCATGATGATTTTCTTTTGGGTTGTCCAAAAGGCTAAGTGTAGGGGAAGGTTTACTAATCATACATGGGTTCTAGGACTTATAATTGTTGATGGGTTTCATTTTATGAGAGTTTCATCATCTTCTTTCTCTGCTTCATTAAAAAAAAGAAAAAATAAAAGATAAAAGTGAGATTAGTTGCAAAACTTGGGTTGGAGTACTTTGACTAATTTCAATTCTTGGGTAGCTTTTCATGATTAATTTGATTGATGTTGCAAAAGTATCATGCCTTTTTAATAATATTTGGATGTTACCTCACCCATTACCTTAGCCTCATTGCAACCTTAATAAAGTCCTCTTGAATAGTGCAAACTTGTGTTTTGAAAGTGAAAAATTAGAATGCTTGCAAGCCTATGGTAAGGCAATGTTCTTTGAGATGGTTTGAGTGTTATACACCTTCCCCCAAACACTTGATAGTAAGAGAGATACATGATTGTGATTTGCATAATTTGATTAATGCAAAAAAAGAGAAATTCACACTTTGTTGACCAACCTTTGAAAATACATTTTGATTTGATCATCCTTGCTCATATACATTTCCATTGGTAGCTTGTTGAATGAATTGGGTTAGAGTTTGAACCATTTAGCCTTCATTTTCTTTTATCTAGTTTAGAGTTTACCTAGGAATGCAAAATGTTAAGTGTGGGTGAAATTTGATATTTATTTATTTTAACCACTTTCTTATTGCATAATGATAAAAATAATTATGAACCAATTAGTAATTAATAGATTTTGGACTTTTTCTGTAATTGGGATAATTGTGCTTTAATTAAAAGTTTAATCCAATTTGATGTAATTTTCAAATTTTTTTTAGACTTGATTATGTTTTGTATTTTGTCCATGACTTGTGCTACAGACCTCGGATTAACCAAATCTTTATCTAGTTTTGCAGATAACTCGAAGATCTATGAATGTTATTAGAAGGCCCAAAACCAAATTCAAACAAAAAAGTGGACAAAATCATCCTTGAAGTTGGCATATGAAATCTGGATAGAACTTTGAGGGGAAATCATCAATGTTGGGACAAATTAAGGCAACCTAGAATGGGCCTGGGCCACCTTAGGTACTAAAACAAAATAGGGTTTTGTTTGGAGGGTTGGAAAAATTGTAAAAGGAGGAAAATGATAGACATTATTATCATATTTTGACGACAACTACATTTTAAGTTTTTAATTAGGAATACATTTTCATTTGTTTACTTTGGTTCTCTTCTTCACGTCGGCATTTTCTTCTTCGTTCAATTCGTGTTTTACTTCAATTTGAGATGTCAACCATGATTATGTGCGGCTAAGTTCTTTATTCAATCTAGTGCCTGGAGGTTCTCCCATTTTCGATAATCCTTAGGTTAATCTTTTGTATTTCTTTCCACAATTACTTACTATTTTAATTTGATTATTAGATTCAATAGTTGGATTAATACTACAATTGAATCAATACAGTCCGATTGGAATGTGTTATGAAATTTCCATAATTGGATTCAAGTCGAACCGACAATGTTGCTCATGATGCGATTGCATTAGTTTGGAACATCGGTGTTAGATTAAATGTTTCATGATTGTGCAGTAGTCAAAATGTTAAAGAATGACCTAGGTTAGCTATACCACAAATTTAGCCTAGTTTAATTTAGGACGTGTTCGGCAGTGCGTATCATATATGCATCATCTTTCTTGAACAAACATAAGCGAGTATACTTAGTAAAATAAGCTTTAGCTTAAATAGACAATAAGTACATTTCATTTGACAAACGAAAGACTGAAACATTTCATATTACATGTCAAATTTTAACAAATGATTTATTTGTGCTTGTAGAAAATGTACACTTCTTCAATATTTCAAGAAGAATGAAATACTGAAATGGTCTCTTAAAGGTCCTATACTTTACTAAAAAAGGAAGAGATTAGCCACTTACCTTTGCATGTATAACTCTATAATGCTCTAGAGGTGTTGCCAAAGAAGCTACACACATTCAATGCTACGTCATGAGCATTTAATGTGTCTTGAAGCCTCAAAGCATGCTCAAACACAAGAAGTAGATGTCTGATGACTCTTTTCTTCTTAAGCTCTCTATATAAATCTTTTTGAAGAAATAGGACTAACAATGATGAAATTCTTGCTATAAGAATGTGCACAAGATCTTAATCGTCCAAGCCTTGTAGTTGTGAGAAAGACATTGTTCATGTTCATTAGCAATCTAGAAGAGTGATAACCCTTGTATATATAGTAAGACGTTACCCCTCTTTCTAGTGAACGAACTTGTAATCTTTTATATAACATTCGTAGTAAACCTTTTAGTCTTAACCAGAGTAGTTATTGTTTAAATAATACTTAATCTTAGCCAAGAGTAACTACATTCCAAAGAATGTTCAATCTTTGTCAAGAGTGGACGTTCCAAATAATACTCAGACTTAGCCAAGAGTGACAATGTCACAAAGAATACCTTGTGTCTTAATCAAGAATAGTTGTGTTTCAAATAATACTTTGTCTTGTCCAAGAGTGGTTACATTCCAAAGAATAATATGTGCCTTAGCCAAGAGTAGTTGTTGTCCAAAGAACACTGTGTTTATCCATAAGTGATTATGTTCCAAATAATACTTACTCTTAGTCTTGAGTGGGTGCATTCCAAATAATACTCTGTGTTTAGCCAGGAATGGTTGTAGTTCAAATAATTTTGAGTTTTAGTCAAGTGCAGCTGAGATCCAAATAATACTCATTTGTATCTTACAACAACAGTTTGTCTAGTGAAACTCAATTTTTTGATTGAGAACTAGAGATAATATTTATTAACAGATGAACTAATATAAAAAAAATACATTGTAAATCCTTCTTATTCCTTATGTTTTTGTGTTACATATTATTTAACTGTAACAATATTAAAAGGAGATATTTACGAAAACAAGTTTTGAAAAGTCTTTTTAAACATTTTATCTCTCAAACTTAAAGTTACATGTAACATTTTCCATTAAACGTAATCTCTTAAAAAAAGGCTTTTTGAGAAATTATTTGTCAAGGAAAATTATCATCAGACGATACCTTGTAAAAAAATTTAAAACATAATTCAACTGTTTCTTCTTCTATTTTAACCTCTTTTTCACATTTTCTTTTGAATAAAAATAAGATTAACTTTAAATCCGACAATATCAAAACTTAAAAAATATTTTAAATCATCAATATCCTTAATGTAAAACCAGCTAAATACTTAAATCACAAAATTCATTAATATGAACTTGACCATAAATTGTTTTTTAAATTTGTTAATTTCATCAAAAACTATTTCCCACAATCATTCCATCATCCACATAAATTAATAGTGTCGTTAAAGACAATTGATTTCTCTTTTAACAAATAAGGAATGATTTTCAAAAGTTTAAATGTATCTAATATACCCTCTTGCTTAACTCATTTAGAGATTTCTAAAATTTACACAACATGCCTCATGTCAACTTTCTCCTTGAGATTTCTAAACTTACAAATTCAGACATTTGTAAGGGTATAAAGTCGATACATTGTGATGTTGATGCCATGTCCATACTCTTAATGCTTACATCTCTACTTTTTGTCCCTTTCAATGCATGCTAAATACTTTTAATATCACTGTACGAAAATACTTTTAAAAATTGACAAGTAAACTATTCACCTTTTACTCCTTAAATATAGGTTGATTATATCATTTTAATCACAGTTTTTAAAGTTTTGTACGAATATAGCCGTTAAAAATATTGCATCCCAAATTTAAGAAATGTAAACAGCATTGTTGTTTTGGACCACACTTGAAGATGGTGAAAAGTGGAGTAAGTTAAAAGGGTTTTCAAAGAATCTAAGACTGCAAACAGCTGCCGCTGCCACTACCAGCCTGTGCTTGTGTCTGGCTTGTGCATCTTTTGAGAGGATTGCAAAGGAAAAAGGTCAGACTAAAGAAAGAGAAAAGGTGCTGCAAATATCCCTCCACTGCATAAAGGAGGCATTTTTTTTCATTTTTTTCCCCTTTTGTAATTATAAAATAGAATAAACAACACCGGAAATGAAAATAGGTTATAAAAGTAATGGTAATGAAATTATTGAATGATATATTGATCTTTTCTAAAAGTATTACCCTAAAATAGACTTTTAAATAAATTATCTTGATAATTTTAGTAGATTTTATAATGATGTTAATATAATACTTTTTTTCCCTTAAATCTAAGACATTTATAAATAACTCAAAAAAATATTGAGAAATTTGGTTAATTTAGTGAAAATTATTAACTTTTTTGTAATTGTAAAATATATACATATACAATTATTATTAAATAATATATGGAGAAAGAATAAAAATCATAAAATTTTAATATTTAAATCTAAACTCTTCAATTATCTAATCTTTCCGAGCAAGAGACCATTCTTACACATTTATTATTTGTGGACAAAAAATTAAGAATGTTTAAGTAAAAATAATAATTAATACAAGACACAATTATGTAATCTTATATTTAGGGAGTTTAAGAAAATTATACTTTAACACTTATAAATTCTAATCTCCTTATTTTTAGTTTTTTCTCGTATCTTAAATAATAATTACTTTATAGTTTATAATTTTTTTAACATATCATTTTTTTCTCATAAGCTTATTATCCCTTTTTCGATATTTTAAATATAATATGAAATAGGTCTTCAAAAGCTTATAAAACAGTCATACCCAACATTAAAAGATAAGGTTACGTCAATCACAAACGACACTTTCACTTTTTAATTTTATAACACACATTAATTCCAACTTATTATTACCCTTACCCTTTATCACTTTTTTTAATCAGATCTAAGGGGTTTAATTACTTTTGTTTATCGGTAATCAACTCTTTCAAAATATTTGAATTGGCATAATTGATAAGGATAGGATCAGGATTCTTTAGTTCTGTTTTTCTGTTAATTAAATCCCTATTATGTTGGGAGACTAGTACTTAGTTTGACTGTTTCATGCTGCACTCTACCACATTTTGTGGGCTGT
>Ga0099824_1009644_pt1 | contig 11760 bp, 7 predicted proteins | sample SiratrowhiteBW_FD_76837 | JGI IMG/M metagenome (GOLD analysis project Ga0099824, IMG submission 76837) | Root nodule microbial communities of legume samples collected from California, USA - Siratro white BW | ecosystem: Host-associated > Plants > Roots > Nodule | place: USA: California... | reverse complement strand
TGCTTGTTTTTTTTTTTTGTTGTTTTTTTTCTGTTTGTTGTCAGCTAGTTTTGACCTCGTAGGGCTTGGGGGGGGGGGGGGGGGGGGGCTGATTTCCAGTCCTTTACATCCTTTCTTGCCACTAATGGCATTATAATACACGTTTTGTCCTCACACTCACCATCAAAATGGTGTTGCTGAAAGAAAACACAAGCACATAACTAAGTTGGGGTTAACCTTACTGAATCATGCTTCTATTCCTGTAAAATTTTGGGATTTTGCCTTTCGAACTGCTGTTTACTTGATAGATAGATTGCCTGTTGCATCATTACAATTTTGTGTCCCTTATAATCTCTTGTATAAACAGTCTCCTAACTACAATTAGAGTACACATTCAGTTATTCAACTGGATGTTTGGTGTTGGCTTTTCTGTTTTCTGTTATATTGTGTAACCTCTTGCCAAAACATTGTTATTGAAAGCATTTTGTGATGCTGATTGGGAATGTGATATTGATGATAGACGTTCTACCTCGAGACCACCATCTTTCTTGGTTCGAATTCAATATTTTGGTGGTCCTGCAAGCAGCGAGTCATTGGTTGTTTTAGCACAAAGGTTGAGTACAAAAATTTGGCTCAAACTTCTACTGAATTAGGATGGCTTTTTGCTTCTCTCACTGATTTACTAATCCTATTCTACTTTGTGATAACCAAAGTTCTGTCTATTGCTCACAATCCGTTGCTTCATAGTCCCACTAAACACATGGATATTGGTGTTTTCTTTTTGCAGAAAAGATTATAGCAAAACAACTCTTCATCTATCATATTCCCATTCTTTATCAATGGGCAGATGTGCTGACCAAACCTCTACCTTCATCTGGCTTTGCTTTTCTTAAAGGAAAACTCCAAGTGAAGAGTGTTCCTTCTGAGAGATCTTCTCCTTGAGTTTGAGGGGTGGGGTGGGGTGTTGTGTTAGAGTAAATATTATTACGGTGAATAATTAGTTATTGTTACAGCTGTTAGCTTTTATAGCTGTCAGCTATTAGTAGCAGTAGCTTTTGTTGTAAGCGGTTGCCTATAAATAATCTTGTAAGCTTCTTATTTCATAGGAGTGAAAATCATAAATAGTTCAGTTTGTTAACGAAGTTTTCTATCTTTCATTTTCTTCTAGACATTTCGAGATGTGTGATTTGTTTTCAAATGTTCTCCTTTTAATGTTTACAGGAATTTCTTTCAAGGTGTTCTACTCCTAACAATAGCAAGATTAACACTGATATTTCTACAGAGAAGTCTTGCAATGATGAACATACAGTTAAATCTCGGGGATGGTTAAATTGGCTTTCTCGTGGTATGCTTGGTGCTGGGGGAACTGATGATTCAAGTCAATTTTCTGGAGTTGTGTCATATGATGTTAAGGTACATGCATGTGTCAAAGCTCTTGCTGTTGTTTGGCTGAAAACTAGTTGAAATAAATACTACAACAGTATAATAGGGACTTGAGTACTGTTGGGTACCTAATGTTTTCTAGTTGTATAAAATGCTTGGTAGAGTATTGAAGTGTTTGGTCATCCCCCTTAATAGTATGCTATTAAGGTTGGGTGACGACTAACTGATTAAAATAAATATCTCAAATAGTCAATCATAATTCTAAACAATGAGAAGCTGAGTATATTTGTTGGTGAGAGAATTGACTTTTTTTGCTATTCTGTTAGCTCAGAACATTTCCATATGCAAATGAATTATGAACTTCAGAATCACATACTGCATTGTCTAATTTTTTGTTCGACATCACTACATTTTAACCAAAATATATAGTACGACCCTTATCAATTGCTTTCTGTATTTTTGCAGGATATGTCTGAAGCAACGGAATTTCATCCTCTAGTTTCGTCCAGCTTTGATGCTGCTGTAAAGCATGAATTATACATTTTTTCGATGATGTTTGAGATTGGTCAGATTTCTGCTACTTTGTGTAGCAAGTATGGTGCTCTATTTGTTATTCATAAGCATTTTAAGATACTATTTTCATCTAAATTCTAAGGGAATGATATCTATTTCGCACATCATTCATGTTAGAGTAATGCTTTGTTCGGTTCTGTAGTACGTGTCACACTGTTTAATGTAATGTTTCTTTCCCAGCTGTTAGGCTTGTAGTTATAACTCAGTCTGGAGAATGAGTGAGATCACTTACCGTATTTAAAGAAACCTGTTACAGGTTCATTCCATTCTAATTTCAGAACAGTGAAATCTGTGTTTTATTTTGTGTTTTTAACTCGCCAAACCTATTTTCCCTCACTTTCTCCTTGATTTTTATCAATTCAGCACTTTATGATTTTTATTTTATTTTAAAAAAATTAGAACATAATCTCAATTTTAGAAGGCTACTCAGTTTTTCGTTTACTAAACTCCGTCTCTTTGAGATGATTGTTAATGTGTGATATGAAATAGAACATGTAGCCATGTACTGGGACTCTTTAGTAGTCAACTAATTATGTTTTTTTCCCAATCTTTCTTTCATTTTGCAAGGAGGCATGGTAAAGGAATTGCAGAAATAATTGTTGAAGGTGGAACTGTTGAGTCTAAGATCTACAAGGATCGTGGAATTGTTATATCCAAATTCAAATCTGGGAAAATGGTTGATCTAAGCAACGAGAAAGTCGTTGTACATATTGGAGGGGTATCATTCTTATAATTTCTTCTGTATATTGAATAAACATGTAAATCAATATGGGGATTTTGTTTGCCATCTTTCCTTAATAGGTGGTATTCCAACTTCCTTCTGCATATAGTGGCTCGTAATATTTATAATTTTTTCTATATCCACCCAACCTCTGTAAGCTTCCTATTTCTTTAACAGATATTTTTGGCTGTTGGCATTTTAACTGCTCGACATTCATTGCCAGAGAGTAGTGTTACTTTTATGGCCATTTGATAGAGTTTTCCCGAGTTTGATGTAAACCTTGCTGTGACAATTTTCCATTTAATCCACGATGTTTTATTCCCAATTTTACTTCACTGGTTTCCTAACATTATTTCATTTCATCCACCACAATGTAAAAAGGATAGAACAGAATGCTATGAACTTCAACCTGATAGTTATTCTACTTATACTATTTCAATTTCGATTCTGTTGACACCGATGGTATTTGCAGCCTGTTGTTGAAAATCATTTATTGGACAATTTGGATAGTTCTTGCAGCATTCGTGTAAAATTTTCATCCCATGGAGATATGGACATGTCAGTGAAGGTATCAAACACTGTGTAGTAAGTTTTGAGCATTCATAAGCTCGTGTAGGAATGCATATTCAAAGCTGAAATGTCCTGTTGTATCATATTTTCTTTTCCAATTTTGTGTTCACAGGGAATACTCGAACAACTTGAAGTGACAGTTGATGCAAACATTTTATCAAATTTGTTGGAGTTTTATGATGTCTTTACGTCCTTCAAATTTCATAATGAAAGGGTATAAACTATTTTTATTGATGTCCTGTTTTCAGTATTATTTTCCTCATTCCTCGTTTCTGATATTGCTGGAGTTCTGACAGTCAATAATATTTTTAAAATTAGAACATGGGATTGTTTTATGCTCTTTACCATTGTAGGTACAGGTCTCTATTTTTATTTAGTAAATTAGGCTTTTAATGCAATGAAGATGGTACTGACACATTAATCACATGCGTAATACACCCTCTCAAGTTGGATCATTGTTGTTAATTGTGTATACGTTAACAAGCTAATAAACCCTGCTCTCATTAAGTTTTTTTTTTTGAAAGCGAGCTGTTTAATCTTTACTGATGTCCATTGTGTACTAGTCCTTCCTGAATATTTTCATGAATTAAGTGGCAACTGACTTCTGCGTGTTTAGTTGTTTATGAGTGTCAAATTCACTTGATTTATGTTGCAGTTAATATTTCCTTGGACAGTTTTAATTAAATAATTTGGAGATTTAATTACATTCCATAATTAGGAGGATTAATAGGCTGACTGTATATGTTATATTTATGGTACAAAATCATTGATCCTGAATTGTAGGGGGATAGATTATTTCCATCATAAATTAGGATTTTCAGTTATTAAGTCCTTGTATTCTATTTAAGAGCAATTGTTCCTCTATAAAAGTTTTGAGAATTTTAGAGTAGAAACAGTCTGAATTGCTTGAACAAAGAACACCAAGCAGTCTGGATATTTTTGTACACTAAGAAATGCTTACAACTTGCTAACATGACAATTAATGATGATGCTACTTCTTAAGTGCTTCAATAAGACTATTTGGGTCGATCAACTTGAAAATTAATTATGGGGCTGCTTCCTAAGGGTTTGTATAAGTTTTTTCATAGGCACTTTTAGAAAAGAAAAATAAGAATGAACTTCTCCATCAGATTTTTTTTCTTCACTCCTGGAAATGTTTATGGATAAACTTGTCCGACATTTGCTAGTTGATTGTGTAAACTAAGATTTAGTGATGTCTCTCTTAGAAAAGAATTTCTCTCAAATGTAATGATGGTTGATAAGCATCCAAGCACTTGGGGAACCGACTCCCAAAAGCTAGCTATTAAGGAGGGGAGGGAGAACCACACACTTAAATACTCTACCAAACATCCCATAGTACTCGATGTGGGACTTAGGTAATCCATAATACCTAAGTCCCTATGCTAGCAAAGCTCCTTAGAGCGGACCTCTCAGTGAATTTCACTCTTCTGACACTGCACTTGGTGACACTTCGTTCTTCTTCTCTCTACTCAGAACCTTCCAATAGTCAGAACCCTTTATAGGTAGTCCTCTCCAAGGTGCTGACAACTAGTTCCAATCTGAATTGATTAGCACCCAAGCATTTGGGGAACCCATCGTCAAACTCACAAGGGTGAATATTTCATTCATTGTAAGTTTGGTTGGCCAATTTATGCTCTATCGAAGTGAAGTTCATTTGTAGAATTTTGCAATATTTTGAGGGGATACCAAGAAGAGCAACTTTATATAAAAGAAATGTGAATACAACTCATGAAGCTTATTTATGGTAACTATGTCGGGTTAGTAACTAGTAGGAGATGGACTGCTGGATATAATACCTTTTGTGGAGGAAACTTAGTAACTTGGAGAATATGAAAATATAATGTTGTGGTTTGATCTAGTGCTGAGTCTGAAGTGCAACCAATATCACAAGGTATTTGAATTTATAAGGTTGAAAATTATCTTAGATAACTTGAATGATAATTAAGATGGATTTACAAATTTTTCATGTGATATTAAGTTAGCAATTGACATATATCATTATCATCTTGTTTACCATGATAGAACTAAACAATGGAAGTGGATAGGCATCTTATGAAGGAAAAGCTTGATTGCACCATATGTACCTTCACTGCTTCACAAGTCTACTTATATATATTCTTACCAAAAAAATTGCGCAGTCCAGGTCTTGACAGAATAGTATGGAAATTGGAAATGGAAAACATGTATTCTCCAGCCTGTAGGTGAGTGTTAGTGTATATGTTATGTTTAGTTGAGTTAAATATATCTTAGGGAAGTAGTTATGTTTTAATTGCCTTCGTGAAAATAGTAGTGGTGCAATCCTGTTCATGGATTATGAATATCAAATAGTTTTTGGCAATATTTCCATCAAAATCAACCGCAAATCAAAAGGAAAAATAAAACGTGGGAGAAGATTGAAATGGAAATATTGTTAGACTGATAAGTTGAGGTGAATTTGTCACAAAGGAGTTAGATCCCCTGAGCTTCACTCAAGAGCACAAAAACCTCAGCTCTCACGCAAATGATCCAATTCTCAATTCATCAGAAGTGTCTTACAAGCTTTAGAGAAGCCTGTTTATAGCTTTCTAACTGAAACGAAGGCTAAACAGAGGTTAGGGTTTGAAAAAGGTGATACAGAATGTAAAAAATTAGTAAAATCGTGCCAGAAAAGATGCAACTTTGAAGTATGTTACAAAGTCTAAAAGCGATTTTCTTGTCTTATAGCAAATCTCCAATTTTGAGTTTCCCTTTGGAAGATTTTCCCATAGTCATGAAAAAATTTCTCTAAAGTGAGGTCAGCTAAATGTGGCGAGGTCTTGGCTCAAAAGTTTGCTGAGCCACTTTGAGATGGCTCTTGGCCTAATAATTTGCCCTGCAAAGTTTCAAAACTGGCTAGGCGATTTTGGTAGACAACATAATTGTATTCTTTATGAAATTTGCCAAGCGTTTTAACCAAAACTCAATTCTCACTCATCAAAACTAAAATTGTTTAGCTAAATTAGGGAAACTTTTATTGCTAGCAACAAGTGTTAAAAATCCTGAACTTTTCTTGTTCATCCATTGACACTTGCATCAAATTGAGTCTTTTAGATAGTTCCGTTTCAAACTGCTGGATTTATTTTTATTGGTACTTTAAACAAAAGGAAGCTTTCCTTAAGTTCTTCATCTCCTTCACTCTCCACCATCTTTGATACAGAGTACTATCGATTCAGTTACAAAATGTTGAATTAGCCGAAGACACATGAGCTAATTTAGTGTATGTTGAATTAGCCGAAGACACATGAACTAATCTAGTGTGGTTTTAGAATTTCTGTTAAGGAACTAGCTCAGACTGACAAACCTAGCCTGTACATGCTGATTGCCCAAGCTTTATAAGCTCTACTTAGGCAAATTGTTGAGATTTGCTCCTTGTTTGAGACCCCGTAGTCAAATTGTAGTTCCCGCTGAGGATGTTATTTATTTTCATGTGCATTTTGGTGATAAATTTCTGTTGTTTCTGTCGAAATGCAGGTGTTGTTGTCACTGAATGGAATTGAAAATGACAAAATTAGACTCTTATCCAAAGCAGAGTAAGATTACTCATAAAATCTTTTATGTGAAATCATCTCTCAAACAATGATGGTAACTTCTGGGTTTCTTTCAATCTGCAGATATATTTCTGTAAACCATAAAAGGGTTGTGTGGGATGTTAATATTGGTGATGTTTCTGTCAATTTTCCTTGGAGAAATACAGCATCAGAGTATAGCAACTTGGTAACTCCTCTATATTACCAAACTAAATATATTTTGTGTCCGATATTGTTTGATAACATCAGTGGACTAATTAGTTTCACTGTGAAAGGAAAAGGTATGCAATCTTTTCTTGCACTGTGAGCAGTAGTGAAAATTGTATCCATTTATTCACTAACCATCAAACCAACATAAATCCAACAAATCTTTGCAATCATAATTATATAACTTAATAGATTGGATCAACAATTACTACTGGATGATTAATTACTGAGTTTCAGAGAGAGAGAGAGAGAGAGAGAGAGAGAGAGGGAGGGAGGGAGAGAGGATTTGAGATAAGTTTCTGAAATTAGTGTAAAAGGAATGCGATCCGTGTACAACTAAGTTACGCCAGGTATATACTGTTTCAAAGGTTAGAAGCTCTAGCTTCTAACTGAAGCTTCTAAGACCTCTAACTAACATTAGGTTAGTAGGTGATTGCAGATGTCAGATGTCAGATGTCTTACTGAACTACTGCTATACTAGTAAAGGAAAAGTTCAGAGTAAAACTATACACCAATATGTGTTTTTGGTAGATGCTTTATAGGTATATTTTGTATATGGTCTTGGGCCCATCCCTATTAATGTTGTCAAACTCAAGAAAGAGGATCGGAAGGCAATTAAAGATCGTAACTCAGCTCAGCAGAGTTATGAGCATACGAAAAATTACATTCATAAACCTGTACATGCATTAAAAAGTATATAGATGATAAAAATAAGTTAAAAATAAAAATAGTATATATTATAAAAATAACTCATAATAAGTCTTTAATTAGTAAGACCCTTTTCAAAACAGTGTCATTCAAAACTATAAATAGGTCTGCTGTTCTCTGTAGAATTTGAAGGAAATACATAGTGAGCAGAGCAGCAGAAAAACAAAAGAGAGAGCAAAACAGCAAAAGCAAACAGAGGGCAAAACAGTAGAGCAACTGTAACAGAGTGTGAGCCTTGGCAATTGTCAAGGCAGCACCCGCAACAATGGCCATGAGTGTTGTGATGCCGACAACAGTGAAACTAGTGGTAATGAAGCTACGTGAGTGCTTCGATGGCTGTTGGCAACAACAATAATGGTTGTTCGACAGTAGTGGCAGAGGTAGTGTCAACGTCATGAGGTGTGTTGTCTTGTGACCCCACAAATCAACATATGCCGTTCTCAAACCTAGCTTCTGAAGACGGGAAGGATCAATGCGGTGCATGATCCCTCGATTTGGCTAGCAATATTGCGATCTTGCACCTCTGTCATTCTGGCATCCTCGTCAGCTCACTTCCTCCTTTGTACTTGTGGGATCGAGCTAGTTTGTGAGTTTACTTGCGATTTTGACAACATTGATCCCTATGTAAAGTTATGTATAATATATTATATATCACATCTGGTCTACTGACATACATACAAGGGGGATTCTATCACATGACTCTACCATTTCTATGCACACCCTCCATCACGTTCTTTAAAACAACATGTGAAGATAGTGGATGAAAAATGGTCATAGGAGTAATGGCTTAAACAGACTTTATACAAAAACTGCTTTGTGCTGAATCTAGTTTCTAGATATTACCTTTATTTATTTTTTCTTTTCTCTCATTCAGTGTATCTGAAATTCAAATGTCATTATAAATATGAGAACCTAAGAGAAGGAAATCAAGCTCTCTAATTTATTATGTATTATTTTGGATTCATTTCAAATTGGTCCTGTCTCTATTTGTATGGCAAAGAAAACTCCACATGGTCATGTTCGTCCTCTAAAGTTAGTGTTCAATGCATGGCCACATGTCCAAACTTTGCCAGATGTGCTACCATGCATCATTTTCTTCTCACATGCTGCCTTCTTATTGTCGGAATCCTTATGAACCACCACCAATTGATTCGTTGAAGCCTTCTGAGTACGTTTTCATGCTTGGTCCTTCGTTCTAGTATTGTTTGGTGTGACATCAAGCATCCCTCACGATTTCTCTCTCGTTTGACTTTTGGGCTTCATCCTTTCTCTCTCATCCTCTTTCTCCACCACTGTTTGCTATTTTTACAATTTGTACTAGTTATGGTATGTAGAAGTGTTGTTGTTTCTCACTATTGGTACTCATTATATTTTGAGAGAGATTCAAGTTGCTGGTTGTGGGTAGTTATTGGTTTGTTCATGTGAGGGTTCGTGCTAGATATTGGATTATGATTAGTGTGCTTGCTTGTTGATTTGGTGTTAATATGGACCCTTTAGGTTGCTGTAATTTTGATTATTGATGGATTCCTCCTTCAATAGGTTGTCCTTTACTCAAAGTGGGTGGAAATGTTCTTAATGCTCATTTTGTAGGAGACTTGGCCACACTTGAAGTAATTGCTTCTTCTTACCTGGTTTTCCTAACAAGACATTAAACATCTTTCAATCGAGTACGGATGAACCTCAATTTGTTAATGAAGAATATCTCAGATTAAGGTTTGGTAGCCAGGGCACAGTCTTTCACCCAATCTATTTTGTCTAAAGGTTGCATTTCTCCAACCTTGGAGTGTCAAAGTTCATGGATAATTGATTCAAGTGTTTTTGAAGACATTTCTGGTGATGCTTTCGTATTTTGTTCTACTTATCATCCTAAAATTCCTCATGTCATTACTTAAGCTAATGGGTCCAAAGTTACTTCTCAGAGTGTTGGTCGAATCTTGCTTTCTCTCTTTGAACCTAAAACATGTTCTTCTTAACCCTAACTGTCCTTTTAACCTACTTTTCTTAAGTCAGTTAACCAAATCTTTAAATTGTTCCCTTTGATGTAAATTCTTTGTTATACAAGAGTATAGTACAGGTTGACTGATTGGTGAAGGACATGAATATGGAGGGTTCTGCTATCTTGGTACAAGACTGTTAATGTTTTTTTGGCTTCCCTATCTCCCAACTTCTGCATGATCGTTTGGGCCATTCACATTCATGAAAATTTAAAAGGATGGTTCTTGAACTTAGCAAATTCCAAGTCTTAGAATGTGAGTCAAGCAATTAGGAAAACTTATTTGGTCGTCTTTTCTTGAAAATAACTAAAACACGGTGCAACTTTGTCTTCTCTGTAATTCATTCTGGCATCTGGGTCCAAGTTGAGTCACATCCTTTGGATTTCATTATTTTGTAACTTTTATTGATGAATATTCTTGTTGTACTTGACTTTACTTAATGAAGTATAGGTCTGAACTTTTGAATATCTGTTGGTATTTGCTTAATAAAGCTAAGAAACAATTTGGCCAAGTAATTAAAATCTTAAGGAGTGATAGTGCCGAAGAATACTTTTCTTTTAGTTTTTCTACTCTTTTCAATTCACATGGTATATTACATTAGTCCACTTGTCCTCATACACCTTAACAAAATGGTATAGCATAAGGAAGGAATAGACACTTAGTTGAAATTGTTCTACCTTATTCCTTGAGCTAATCTACTTGTTCATCATTAGGGTGATGCGATTCTTATTTCTTGATATCTTATCAACATAATGCACTCTTCTTTGGATAATAAAGTTCCATATTCCATTGTGTTTCTGAATGAACCTCTTTTTCTGTTTCTCCTTGAGTCTTTGGTTGCCTGTCTTTTGTACGTGATGTGTCTCCGGGTTTAGACAAACTTTCGGCTCCAGTTATCAAATGTGTCTTTTCGGGGATATTCTCGTCTTAAAAAAGGGTGTCAATAATTTTCTCGTGACTCTAAAAGGTATTACATATTTGCAGGTATCACCTTTTTTAAGAAACTCCATTTTTCTCTTCCTTCACACATGTTAAGTCTATCCACCAGGTTTTGCCTATGCCTTAGTTGAGCCCTTTGTGTATCCTATTCCAAACACTTTTCCAATTTCCTCTCATCAATGCTTCACCATTATCGTTCCATACACTCTATAGACAATCCTCCTCGTATTTACAATTTTCTAAGGTATCATTGTTTGTCTTGTTCTTATTGTTCTTTGATCTCTTCTCGATGTAGGATCTCCAACACACCCCTCTCACGCCGAGACTCTTCAACTTGTGCGTGGGACTATATATGTAAGGGTGGTTTGATAACGGCCCGATAGTGGGTGGCACGATAGGCCCAACAATCTTATTAAGATAGACTTTGATATCATATCAGAAGTGGACTTTACGCCTAACTCAACCTTACAAAACCGGCTTGTAAGGTGAGGTTTGCACCCACTTATAAACTATTGAAAGACCTCATCTCTAGTCGATATGGGATCTCCAACATTGATCATTCCGGATGGCAACAAGAGATGATTGTTGAAATGCAGACGCTTGAATATAATGATACATGAGAGTTAGTTCCTTTTCCATTTGGATAGAAAATCTATTGTACAACTTTACTTAATGCCAATCAATTTTAAGTTGAAATCTAACAATATTTGCCTTATTTTTCACCATACTACGTTTGAAAATTTTTTCATTAGTAATTTTTGAATTACACTTTTTCATAATTATTTTTCATTTTATGTTTCTCTTTGATGATGTTTTTGCGCAGATAATGAATTCAAGATCTATATGTTTTAAGTCCACAAATGGTCTTGAATCTTTTTCTTCAAAAGTTGAGGAGCAACCATATTCTGTGAATAACTTTTTAAATTCATTATCCACTTCTGGGATTTGTATGGGCATCCAACTTCAAGATCTGTATCAGTTTTTTGATGTTACACTAGATGATTTTATGGTAAGGCTCTTAGTCTACATGTTTGTTTTTTTTTTTTTTTTTTTTTTTTTTTTTTTTTTTTTTTTTTTTTTTTTTTTTTTTTTTTTTTTTTTTTTTTTTTTTTTTTATTTA
>Ga0099824_1009641_pt1 | contig 11761 bp, 8 predicted proteins | sample SiratrowhiteBW_FD_76837 | JGI IMG/M metagenome (GOLD analysis project Ga0099824, IMG submission 76837) | Root nodule microbial communities of legume samples collected from California, USA - Siratro white BW | ecosystem: Host-associated > Plants > Roots > Nodule | place: USA: California... | reverse complement strand
ATAGATAGATAGATGAAAAAAAAAAAATAGATATGATTCATTTAAATCTAGATAGTTAAAAAGAATAAACACAACTAATAACAAAATTTATGTTTATAAAATGATTAATTAATTATCATCTTCATGAATAACAATTTTTTTTCATTCTGTATTAATCAATACTTATATTATTACTTTCTTCATCATCATTGTCAATAACTTTTATTGATATTGGATTTACATTAGTTGTTTGGACTAAGTCATATTTATCCAATGAAAACCCATGCTCATTATTTAATGCATTAGATGTAAATGAAATTGAGTCAATGTCTTTGTTTTCTTGACACGCCTCATCTATAACTTCATTTGTCATTCATACCAATTTGGAGGCTTTGTTTTCATTACTAGCCAATTAGAGTCTTTGGTGTCTTTAACATAATACACTTATTGAGCATGACTAGCTAAGATATATTTCTCATTAGTCCTCAATCTACATTTACTATTAATAATAAAAAATCTATTTTTTATCTTCTTTGTATTCTCTCCTCTTGAAATACACATCCCACCAATCACATTTAAATAAAACATTATTTCCATCAAAGTAACTTAATTCAATAATATATGTCAAGACATCAAAGTAATCTAGATTACCGGCATTCTCATCACCTCTAATTAAAACTACACTATTTTGTGATTTCAAGTACATATCTCAATCATTTATATTAAAGCTCCAACCATTTATCAAATAACTTGTATACGTCAATCTTGTCCACAAGCCAAGTGGAATAATGACTCATTTATTCTTATGTCACCTTCTCTCTACGAAAGCGCAACCTATTAAAAAAATAATAAGATAAATGTGTTTAAGCTATATAATAATAGTCAAACATATTCAAATAATTCTTACATATTTTTTGAACTATTGAAAAAATTTATTTTGATGTCTTTGTTCCACATTTTTTGAATTTGATTTCTCCAATTCTAGTTTGTGCAACCTGATCATAAAATACACAGTTCTAATAAATTATATATAACCACAATGATATAAATGTGTAATTTAAGAAAATTACTTACTCAATAAAGGGTGAGACTTTATCACAATTTTAGAGAAACATAATTTCTTACTTACTCTTGTTCGACTACATTTAACTCTACATTTTTTTTGCATACAATGGTTTTTGAAATTGTAGAAAACTTTAAACTTCGATTTATTTCACTATTGTAGATCACCTTCATAATTTCTTTTTCATGATTTGAGTCTACGAAGGTACTTTTCAATTAGGTACATCCAATGTATTACACTGGGCCAACAATCTTTGTCTCAACTACCAAGTGAATGGGCAATGGACCATTATGTCAGGAAAGGAAGGAGGGAATATTTTCTCCAACTTATACAAGGTCAAAACTATACTTTTTTTTTTCTAGCAAGTATAAAGTGTCTAAACTCAATGTTTTAGAGCATAACTCTCTAAAAGAACTAATTTCAATTAGGACCTCTAAACTTTCATTCAAAAAACACCACAAATTAAAAGAGGAGGAAAGCGAGTAGAAATACATGACAATCATGACATTTTTTTTCTCATATATTCCCCTCTTGACATCTATACATTAAGAAATATTTGATGAATCACATTAGGCACTGCTCAAGCTACATGCATTTTGAAATTAAAATTGAAATTGTCTTTTTTTTCACATTAGGCACTTCTCAAGCTACGTGCATTTTGAAATTAAAATTGAAATTGTGTCTTTTTTTTTCTCCTTAAGTGTTTTTGTTTTTCACTTTGAAATTTGATTCTATGTTTAATTGAGCGTATAATAGATTTAGGTTTTGTTATTCTTTGATTTTGAGGTTTTGTTAGGAGAAGGGAAAAATGAAAGGTTATTGTATCAAAGAATAAATTCGAAGTTTGCTTCTAAATTGTGAATCTTTTTCAAATCATAGGCTCATTTCATTACTGCTTCTTGGATTTTCATTTCTTATTTTTGCTAGTTTTGGATGGTCCTTGAATAAGTCTGAGAACATCCCTTTTGCTTTGCCACTCAGTTTATTCCAACAAAGACGATGCATAATTAATATTTTAACATCATTGTCTGATTTTAAATCAGCCTTTCCCAAGTGCACTGGAAGGTAATTAAATAGATCTCATCATTTTCCAAAATTTTCATTACTAAAATAATTGAATTTAATCCTATTTTGTGCTTTACCTGAAAATTGTGGGTCCAAATCTTGAGCCAACTGGTCTTGTTTTTCATTAACTCGAACATCATATATAGTATTTTTAAATAAAATGTATTTTTTTTTTCATTATGTTGATAAAATGTGACCATTAGTTTTATCTTTCATTGTTAATGAGGTGAAAGGAGTATTGCAGAAAACAAAGTAATATTGAAGGCTTTGGTATTATCACATACAACCTGCTCTTTGAAAATTAAAATTCAAAATACCAAGAACAAGAAGGAAAAAAAAAAAAAAGACTTGGAGAGCATGATAAATAGTATAAGCGGAAAGAATTAGAAGAATTTCAATATTTGAGTAAACAAGATGAAAAATACATTAAAACAAAGGTATATAATGAGACTCTTAAGATCTATAAATATCTGTGTTTAGTTTAATTACATGAGTAAAATATATAATCTAATTTAGATTGATAGTAAAACATGATAATTTTTTCTTTATGTGTTTTTCTTCAAATAAAAGTAATTGTTATAATTTATATTACTTTTTAAAAATATATTTTTTTATAACTTTTTGTGATTATTTACATTTATATTTTGGAGATAATTAGATCATTAAAATTAAATTCTAAAATGGTCAACGCCTCTCAGATGTTGAAAAACTTGAAACAAGTACATGTATTTAAATAACATATTTTTTATAAAATTAAATCAATTACTTAAATTGGTATTAATTTGTTTTCCATAATTTAATTTAGGTCAATTTATTGTTAAGAAGCAACATGGGCACACCGCAAAACTCTCAAAATAAAGAGAAAAGTTAATGGTGATGGACAAAACATTTAAAGTCCAATTTCCTTTTCCCTATCTTAAGTTTTATGAAAAACATGTAAAATATTTCAAGGCTGAAGTAATTGTGTGTATATTCAAAAAAACTCATTTACAAGTTAAGACTTGAAAAAAAAAATATAAAGATAATTTAATTGTAATGTGGAAACATATGAAGGTTAATATAACACTATTTTCTAAGTGCACTTTATTAACTTTTATTTATATATTTAATATGTTTTAACAATGTTCTATTTAATACTTTTTAATTTCACAATTTTAGGATGCATTATGTTTGACAATGCATTATGTTTAACTTTTATTTAACAATGCATTATGCTTAATGGAAGAGGATAAAAATATGCAATGAAACAGTCACAAAATCCAATGTAAAAATAGATATCATCATTTGCATTAAACATACATCCCAAACAAAGTTAAACCAAACCTGTCTCAAAAGATTGAAATTGATTAATAAATAAAAAACGGAATGATTTTAAATTTAAGGTAAAGATTTTTTCTTGATATATCTACATCTTAAATTTGAAATTTATTTTTTATGTTTTTTATATTATAATAAATTATTTCTAAATTTATAAAAAACAAGTTTGAAAAATAAAGTCAGTCAAAGTAAACAAGAAATTAAATCAGTTATTGGCACAAAATCAATTGTCTAAAAGTAGTTTAAAATGGTAATGTTACTTTTATGTCTATTTACAAATTTGGACAAATTTTATATAAGTTTTATATGACTCTTTTATATTTCACATATACAAGTTTGTTTTTTTTTTTCTTTGATTTAATTCAATGTCATATTATCTTATTTTATTTATTTTCAATAGAAAGAAGAATTAAAAAGCAATAAATGGCCAAAAGCAGTGGAGATATGGAATGCCACGTGAGATCAGAAGGAGCTTGGTGTATTCTAAATGGAGAACAAATTATGGTAAGTAAAAAATATTTTCACTTTTATTTTAATAGATTTCAAAGTTTTTTTTTTATTGTTAATGGTTTACAAATTGAGTGTAGAAATTTGATTATGGATAGAATTTTAAGTTGAAATATGTAAATAAAGTGAGTTATGGAAATATTTATAGACATATCAAAAGTTATTGTGTGGTTTGTTTTATATATTGACATGTGTCATATTACGATTTAACTTATTTTATATTTGGAATCTTCTATATTAAGTCTAATCATATTCATAGCACTTTTATTTTAATATTATGAAATATTGTAAATGTTAATTATTTTGTATTTATATTGTATAGGATAATTTAAAAAATGTGGGTAAAGTATATAAAGAAGAAATTTCAAAAGCCCATATGTCATTGGTTAAAACATTTTGTATTTATATTAAAAATAAAACCAAATCACTAATAACGTATAGAAAGTGTAATTGACAAAAAAAAAAATGTAGAGAGATAACTTTAAAGTCAAATGGAGAATTGAAAATAGCAAATGGTGTTATTTGTTTTTGTTAAGTGATTTTTTTGTTTTCACTTTGGGATATGATTCTATGTTTACTTGAGTGTATAATGAATTAAAGTTTAGTTGTTCTTTGATTTTGAGGTTTTGTTAGGAGAAATCAAAGGGTTATTGTACCAGGGACTTCGAAGTTTGGTTCTAAATTGTGAATCTTTTTAAAATCATAGACCATTTCATTCCTTTGTTGGGTGCATTTTTATTTCTTATTCTTACTAGTTTTTGGATGGTCTTTCAGTATGTTCGAGAACTTCCTTTTTAGTTTGCCACTCACTCTGTTCCAACCAAGACAGTGCATAATTGAATATTTTAACATGATTGCCTGATTTTAAATAAGCCTTTCCCAAGTGCAGCCGAAGGTAAATTAGATTTCATCATTTTCCATTTTTTTTTCATCACTAAAATAATTGAATTTAATCCTAATTTGTGCTTTCCAGGATCCGAAAGTTGTGGGTCCAAATCTTGAACTAACTTGTCTTGATCTTCCTTTTGTAAGTCAAACATCATATATAACATTTTAAATAATAAAATGTTTTATTTCCATTATATTGATAAAATGTGACCATTAGTTATATATTTCGTCATTAGTAAGGTGAAAGGAATATTTATTTATTTATTTAGAAATGACATAAAACAGAGGAAAATGCATTTGAAGTAGTAATAGTAAGTATAAGTGTTAGATAGTAATCTTTCTCATTAGGTTCTTGATGAGAACAACCTATGTTTGTGAAAAAAAATATTTGATTGTAACTTAGAAACTTTTAATACTAATACTAATTTACTAAAACTAATTTTGAAGCATGTGATTGGTACAATTAATATTTTCTTTTCGATTCTCTTTTTCTTTTTCATAATTCATTTGTGTATGACCTTTTGACATCTTTTTCTTGAGAACAGAAAACATGATTGTGTTTAGTTTATGAAAACCGGGTTAAACAAAAAACTTCTGTATATACTAATCAATATTTTTGCTTGAAGTGGGGATCTATGTGTTTTTTCAGCATTAACATTCATAACAAATTTTGGTTATTTACTTTTTTTTTTTCACAGATGTAGGTGAAAAGATTGATAAAAAAATATCTAATTTTTTATTTTGATGTAAAATATGTCTAACTACGAAGAATAAATGTTACAAAGAATTGTAGAAACAAAGCAAGATTGGAAGTTTTGGAATTATCACATACAATTTATTTTTTGAAAGTTGGGAATAAAATCAAATCACTTATAAGGTATAGAAAATGTATCAATGACAAAAAGGAAATATAGAGAGACAACTTCAACATCAAGAAAGAATACACAAAAAAAAAAAAACAAATAATTTAGAGTTAGAGATGTAAAATTTGACCAATGTTATCCAAAAGTAAAAAGAGACTAACACTCAACTTCAAAGTGAATTATAATCTTAACGTCAATCAATCGAGGATTACCAACATGCAATGAAAACTCAACATGACCAAATAAAACAAGATATTGAAAGCGAGATGAAGCATCAAATAACTACTTTATTGAGAGGGATTCATTGTTTAATACTTCAAATGTTCCATCAAATATAATAAGATATATTATTATTTAAATTTTTTCAATAAGATATCTTCAATTATATCTTTACATTTCTAAAATATTATTAATTATTTTTTTTAGTATTAGTGATTTATTTTGCAGGATCAAAATTTTGAAAATAGTACGTATCATTGGACTATTTATTATTATTTTTGAAATGCTTGTTGAGTTTAAATATTTTGAAATAGAATTAAGTCTGATTTAATATATTTATGTTTAAAATTATTATTGGATATTTTACTTGTCGTTTTAAATGTAATGAATATTTTATATTTATATTTTATGTTTATTTATTTTAGTTAATATATATTTTTAAATTTTAAACATGATTTATCTATTAATTATGACATGATATTAATTTGTAAAAATTATATACTATCATAATTTCTAATAATGATAATAAAATATTAATAATTAAATAAATTTAATAACTAATTATTACATAAAGTTTAATATTAAAATATTATTAATTATTATAAATTAATTACAACAATAACTATTTATTACCATTGTCTTATATATTTGTTATATTTTATTATTATCACTATTACACGGTTTAATCATTAACATTTCAAATTATTATCCTAGGTATAATAGTTACAAGAACACTAATAAAAATTTATTTGTTGTTACAAAATATTAATAATGACATTTATACTTTTTCTAGTAGTGAATTAAAACTATTTTTTTTTAATGAGGGTTGCATGTGATTGGTTTTTGTTTCTCAATCCTCCAGCGTTTGACTCAAATGTAAGTTATGCCTACTGAGTTTATTAGGTTCGAAGATTCAATAATTTCATATAGATTAAGTTTGACTTTTTAGATAATTGAGTAAAATTTAATCTAGTTTAACTTAATTTCTTTTGAATTGAATTTGATGTTTAATTTGACTTAATAAAAGTTATTAAATAATAATGACATAATTATTATTTGATTTACTATTAACTAAATATATTTTAACATGTTAAATCTTTTTATTTTTCAATTATTAAATAATAGTCTAGTTTCTTTACAATTATTTTAAAATATAAAAAAATTAAAATTATGAATTTTAACAAAAAAATAAAATAAAACATATAATTTAAGTGACTCGTCGCAATCGAACCTTATTAAAAATAAGTTAAATCATAATGGATATAAAAAATTCAAATAAAATTCCATTAAACTCAAACTCATATAATTTTGGATGAAGCACTTATCATTATATTAAAATTTATAATTATTAGTGATATTTTTTTAATTAAAAATGTAATAGTATAAGTGTATTGTTGTGAAATCTATACTACTAAACAATTGACATATTTTAGTATAATCTTCTTTTGAGCAATCCAACTAAAAATTAAACTGTTTAATTATCTAACAACATGGTATTTCTCGCAATTAATGGTCAAAGAAAAGTTCTTTCCAGGCCTGTGATATCAAAATCATTGCAGAAGGCAAATAGAGGTAGAAGAAACTGAACAATGCAATGAGAGAAAATCGGAGTATAGAAAACGAAATCTTATTTTCTAGAAATAAAACAAAGGATACAAAACGTATATATAATAGTGAAATACAAAGATAGAGACCCAAAACGACTACTAAACAGATATAAAGGATTAGATGGTTAAAACGATATAAAGTAGAAAGCTCACGATTGATGATTAGTTCCAATCAATGACAATTTTTGGACACTTGTTGGCACCAAAATTTCATATTGTGAGTTGTTGGTTTTTCTCTAGTACTTCCATTCGTTCACACACAAGCATTATTTAAGCGTAATCTTTAAAATAAAAATTATTATTGATCAGATGGTACTAAATTTTTATAAAACCATATTAATAGGAGACATTACTTCTTTATCAAACCAAATTAATATGACACGAAAACCTTAAGCCCCATGTGTAGAAAAAAAATAAAAAATTCACAATGTGAAGTCATCTAATGAATTTTAGTGTTGAATAGCCGAAAATATATTAATAATCCATTAATGATGCATGGTGCAACTTTGATCCGATCAAGGCGGCTGGTTTATTAACGTGTCATGCATTTTCTTATTTTATTAATGGAGAGTGACGATGTTATCTGAACAACCCCCATCCAAATATAACGTGATAATGTTATGGGAACATGCATGGTGACAGTATCAATTCAATGCATCAAAGTAAATTAAAAATACCATAAATGTTTGTGTCTGTGGAAACCATAATATATATATATATATATATATATATATATATATATATATATATATCACAAACATTTATTTATTTATATATATATGTCATTTTAATAAATTTTGAAGAGTAATAAATATTTAAATGACGTTTTTATTATAATTAATGTTGATATTAAATTGATGATATCCACCTCATTATTGTTTTCCTATAATTAATTTATTTAAAAAAAATTAGTTGATAATTGATAGATTCGTAATTTATAAATTTCAAACTAATAAATTAGTTTATTAACTTCAAATTATTAGTAAAACTAGTTAATAAATGTAAAATAAAATTATATAAATAACTTTTTTATTTTCTAAACAAATATGTAATTATAATTTTAGTTTTTTCTTTGTTAAATTCTTATTACAAAATTTAATGTTTTCATTTATCTTTTAAAAGTCGTATACTTTTTATTTTATTTTATTTGAATAAGTCATTTAGTTTAAACTAGTGAATCTAGTGAGTAAGTTTTAGAAATTAAATTTTATGTATTTATCAATTTAAATTATTATTACATTACTTTTTTTTATAATTTTTATTGTGAATAATTTTATATATCATCATGCAATAAAATATTGTTTATTTTATGTTTTTCTGTTAAATCTCATGCTAGGCATATATTGAAACATTGATTACGTCAATTTGTAATGTTATATTTTTTTTTATGGTGAAGTAGAAGGGTTTACCATAATTTCTAGTGTTAATTTTAATATATATGATGTAAGTAAATCAAAATTGTTCATCCGCGTGACACTTGAAAATTACAATTGTTGGTCTTAGACACTTGAATACATTATCATCAAGTTAAAGATGTTAAATAAGTACCTTTAGAGAAGCGATCAATGTTGTTTTTGATGTGGTTTATAGTTTTTTTTTTTTTCCTAATTTATGTTTCCCTTTTCAAGTGGTACTCATCAAGTATAGGAAAAATTTTGTTGAGGGGTTCTAGTTATACGTAAAATCAAATTTCAATCTATGCAAACTCATAACAAATCAATCGTCGTCTAGTGAATAAAACCTCTAAAGCTTAGATTTTTTTTTTTTAAATCGAATCATTGGACAAGAAACACTCACCCAAGGAATCAAAAAGATGGATGCTCAATAATTTTGTTGGACGACCAAGCCTCACTCAACAAAATCAAAAGATGGATGTTTCCAACAATAATTTTGTTAGGTGAGCAAGCCTCACGTAGCAAAATCAAAAAGAGAGTTACTTCTATTAGAAATTTTGTTAAGTGACTTAATTTGGTCATCATTAAGTAAAAAATTATTTTTGTTTTTTTATGTCCCATCCAATGAGGAAGACTGCATTGATTATAATCATGGAATAGTTGGATGAGACAACATTTTCAAATTTTGAGAGAAGTTATCGAATGATAGGTAGACTCACCCGACAAGTATCTTTGGAGTTTGTAGCATCTCTTTTTTGCTTGGTCGCCCAAAAAGTGAGGTGGTTGTTATGCATTATTTACAATTTTGTCCCTCACATTTCTTTCACTAATATGATATATTTGATTCAATGAGTTATTTTACTTCTCTCTCATTTAATATGGTATCAATAGTGATTATTCAACACTCATCCTTGTAATGTTTTGGTTTACTCCCATTACTCATTACTTCCATGGATGATCCTATCCTATCTACATTCACTATTTTGATAATCATGATTAATATTTGTTTCTTGTCCTTTATGTAGAGACAAGAATAGTTCTTAAAAGAAGATGATACATATTAGGATAAGGAAGTTCCTAAAGAAGAAAATGAGGAAGAACATAAAGTACAAACAAGGAGCATGATTAAAAGTGAAAACATGGTCAAATAAAGAAGAAGTTTTGAAAGAGGGAAAAATAGAGATTTGGAAAAAGAGATCATAAGTGTCAAGCAAATAGAGTTCTTGGAAATAGGAGGAACTTGAGGAAATGAAATAAGAGAAGATAAGTAACTTGAGAGAAACTCCTTAACCTTTGGAGTTCTCCGAGTATTTGCACCAATCAAATTGAAGCACAAGGATTGTTACATCATTTAAAAGCATCATTACACTAACTACCAAGTGCAACTCCCATCATTACATTCAAGACCGCACATGCTCTTTCATGAATCTTCAAAACCGCTCCACGCACCTTCAAAACCACCTAATGCACTTCTAGGAGATTAGTTACTCTTAATCTTAATTAACTCTGTTAATTTTTTGTTAAATAAATAACTCATGGGACGTCTATGAATGTTATAAATAGGAGTCCTATTCTTTGCACAAAACATAAGTTGAATGAATGAGAATTTTTTTGAGAAATTGTGAGAGTTTTTGAGTTGTATCTCTACTCTTTTTTTTATTCTTATCATGAGAAGTTTTCTCAAGTGGTAGATCCTCCTCCTTCACTCATCCTTGAAAATGGCATGTTCAACCATTTTCTTCCTTATTCGATTTTAAGTTTTGTTTCCTTTTAGTTTCATGTTCTTATACTTCTTCTTTCATTGATTTTGTTCATGATCGAATTGTTTTCTTGCTTCCATGGAGTTTTGTTGCGCCAACTCTTGACTTCTCTTGGAGAAATACAATCTTCATCTCCTTTTGGATTGGTTTAAATCCTAAAAACCTTCAATGGTTCACATCATAAGATGATCATAATGAAACTTTTTGGCAAGAACAAACGTGACTTTGTAGATTATTACATTTTAGAACTTGTTGTTGGATCAACTACACATTCATTTGGCTTCGTAATGACAACATTGTTTCTCCATGTCTTAAACTCCCTTTCAAAGGACATGCAGTTGAGTTCTCTGCATTGTTCTTCAACCAAGCAAATTTGAAGTGATCTTTAAGAACTCTTTGAACAATGTAATTTACCCTTGAATTTTCAACATAAATGCAATCTTGTGTCAATTTAACAAGGATCCATGTTAGTTTATCCTATTATGCAAAGTTAAAATCAATTTGGAAATCTTTGATTAAACTAAAGTATATTCATATATGTATTTGTATTAACATCTAACCATGGTCTGACTATTATCAAATGGAGTATGACATGCATCTTTTCACGGGTCTTAATGAGGCTTATTCATAGGTGGTCAAATTTTTTCAATGGAAAGTTTTCCTCCATCACCGAGGCGTTTTCTTTAATAAGAAGAGAAACAAAAGGAGATTGGTGGTTTAACCAATATACTAAATCTTCCTGTGCCTTCATAATTAAAACTGGTGTTGGTTTCAAGATCAAGAAAGATAGACTTGTGTGTGCTCACTATGGGAATCATCAATCGTAAGAAGAATAAGTGTTACAAGTTAATTGGTTATCCACCTAACTACAATAAAACCAAATATTCTTCTACTTCTGTTAATTATGCTTCTTTTATATATATGTATTATGTTGAGGAAACAATTCCTCCTTATAACTTATAGCACAATAATACCAACAATTATTAAATTTCCCTTACGGTCCAACACCAAATTGAAAAGTAGTCTAAGATGAGTTCAAGATGAGGCGAGGGGGGGGGGGGGGGGGGGGGAGGGGGGGGGGCGGGGGAGGTAGGCCACT
>Ga0099824_1009640_pt1 | contig 11762 bp, 10 predicted proteins | sample SiratrowhiteBW_FD_76837 | JGI IMG/M metagenome (GOLD analysis project Ga0099824, IMG submission 76837) | Root nodule microbial communities of legume samples collected from California, USA - Siratro white BW | ecosystem: Host-associated > Plants > Roots > Nodule | place: USA: California... | reverse complement strand
ATGGTTAGATTGTTGGGGGGGCGCGGGTGGCGGTGGGGAGGCTTCCGCCCCCCGACTCCTTGTTTGTTTTTTCTCTTGGTTTTTTTTTTTGGTTTTTTTTTTTTTTTTTTTTTTCTTTTTTTTTTTTTTTTTTTTTTTTTTTTTTTGTTATTGCTTTGTGCCTCCTCATTTTAAATTAAATTTACTTCCAGTTATAAATGGGATAGCAACGAAAAACATCTTAAGCCAGAGACTGCCTTGCTTGGGCTTCGTAAAGAGCTTAAAGTATTTGCAAATCTCAGACCGGCGTCTGTATTTCCCCAGGTAGAACTTGCTTTTTTTTTTTTTCCCGTTTTCTTGCTGTTTCCTAATAGTTTTCAAGCCATCTCTAGTGTGGTTTTACTTTGTGTTAATTCTTCTGTAGTTAGTGGATGCTTCAACTTTGAAGAGAGCGATTGCTGAAGGGGTCGATCTCATGGTTGTAAGGGAACTCACTGGAGGTCTGTGGTGATATGATTCTAAAATATTTAAAATTTGGAGTGTGAAATCTTCATCCATTTTCTTTAAATGTGGATATGTGCACCTAATTCGCTGGGCTAATCTTGTTGCTGCTCTGTTATTTAGGTATCTACTTTGGAAAACCCAGGGGCTTTGACACCAATGAAAATGGTGAACAGATTGGTTTTAATACTGAGATTTATGCTGAACATGAGGTATCGTACTATTATAAAATGATTCTATAGATATATAATGCATGCTTACCGTTGAGCTATAAGAATATATGTATTACAACAGATTAATAAGGGTTACTGACTTTGGTTGGATATTTCTGTTAAAGAGAATTTGGGTGAAGATTTTGAGTGGAGTTTCTTGTGCAATCATTCCAAGAATATTGAAAATTATCTCTAATTTGACTAAAGATATTAGTAGCTGGAGCTGGAGTTTCCTCAAGATCTATAGTTAAAACATGTAAACATCGTGTTAGGAGCTAGGGAAGATGAAGGGGAAGTTAGCTGAGACAATTAGGATACTAGTTAGTTAGTTAAGGGACGGGGTAAGCAAATAGGGGAATGTAGAGGAAGGGGATTCATTCAGTCTTGTATCCTTTGAGAATTGAGCTTTGCACATTATCGAATAAGACATTCTCTGTGGAAGGAAAACTTTGGGGGAGGGGTCTCTTTCCTTTGTTCTGTCAATTCAATTAAAACTTTTTCTTTAACACATTTCTAGTCTAGGAGGAGGGATAAGGGACTTTTACATCTCAAGTGACTTTTACATGCAGAAGTGAATTTCACTTTTTTCTTTCCCGCTGAGGGGACTTCTAGTTTTCTTCCGGATCTGTTTCTTTAACTAATTTATGTATTACGTCTGGATCTATGATTCTCTGATCAATAATAATTTCTGTACCAGATTGATCGCATAGCTCATGTTGCATTTAAGACTGCTCAGAAGCGTCGTGGGAAACTTTGCTCTGTTGACAAAGCTAATGTACTAGAGGTTTGTATTACTGGATTATGCCATGAAACTTACTCAGGAATACTGTGAAGCTTTTGCCGTAGTATGATATGACAGAAAAGAGAGTTCATGGCAGATGCCTTCCAATTGAATATGGCGTTGTTTGGTATAATGAGAATGTTAGTGATAATATACACTTACATTCTTTAACTTTATAATTTTGTTGAATGCCTCAAATTGCTTAAACGTGAAATTGAAAAATTCAATCATGCTGCAAGATAAAATCCTTAGTTGTTGTCTTTTTTAAGATTCATTTTGGATTAGGTGTTACAGATAACTTTGGAGACAACTTGTGTTTAAAACATGGCTGCACTCTTTCTATTGATCTATATTTGTGAATAGTTAGAAGCACTGATATATTTGTATGTGTCTTGCTTATTCCTCAGAAATATTGTTGTTGATTAGGTTGAGATATGCAGTGATAGGTTTTACTCGGTCCCAAGGTACCTGCACAAGGAAATCAAGAATTAAACAATGGAAACTATGGATGTTTTTGAAGTATATGGAATTTCCACGTTCACTGAATAATTAAAATTTGTGCATTTTTGGTATCTTGGGAAATGAACATGAAGATAATAGTGACAGGTTTAGGTCCAGTTCCCGCATACTAACTATATTTGAATTCTCCAGGCTTCAATGTTATGGAGGAAGAGAGTGTCGGCAATAGCACAAGAATATCCTGATGTTGAACTCTCTCACATGTATGTTGATAATGCCTCAATGCAACTAATTCGCAATCCAAAACAGGTTTGCTTATGGAATAAATTACTGTAATTCGTCTTTCACTTTATTTATGGCTAGGCAAATTTATACTCACAAACGATAAATTTGTTTGATGATAAAAAGAACAAGTGCTGCAATATCTAACCCTGAATTTTTGCAGTTTGACACCATTGTGACAAACAATATTTTTGGCGATATATTATCAGATGAGGCTTCAATGATCACTGGAAGTATTGGGATGCTTCCTTCTGCTAGCCTTGGGGCTTCGGTATGAAAAAAAAAAATCCATAATTATAATTTAGATCTCAAGCACGTTTCTCAAGTTTATATATATAGCAATGCTTTGTGCTATGTTATGAGGCAAATAACATTATCATTTCCCTTTTGAATATTGGATATTTATTGTATCAGGGACCTGGACTTTTTGAACCCATACATGGTTCAGCACCTGATATTGCTGGACAGGTTGGTTTCTTGTAGTTACATTTTTTTTTTTCATTTGCTTCAAACGACATACTTAACAACAGCATAATTATTTGTATACAGGACAAAGCAAATCCATTTGCTACTGTTCTTAGTGCTGCTATGCTTTTGAGATATGGCCTAGAAGAGGAAAAGGCAGCTCAAAGAATAGAAAATGCAGTGCTGGAAACTTTGAACAAGGGATTTCGGACTGGCGACATATATTCTACTGGAACAGTAAGCAACTCTTTCATCAACATAACATGAATGTTGAAAAAACTTCGGTCCCGTTTTAATCACACATCAGATTATTTTGCGGTTGATTAATTAGCATTGGAGGCTAGAGAAATATTTTGCTAAATTAGGTTGATGTTTGGATTTTGTGTTGATGCAGAAGCTGGTAGGGTGCAAACAGCTAGGTGAAGAGATAATGAAGTCAGTGGAATCTAACGTTCCTGCTGGTGCCACAGTGTGATTCTAGTTGAGACGAAATTGGCGTACAATCTTGGCATCTGATGTATCTTGGAGGTCACTACCAAAGCTGGAAAAGTCTCCCTAGTTGGGAGAGTTGAGGCTTCCTTCTGCATTATGCATGTATTTCGGTTTCCAACCAGCCTCTGTATGATTGTACTTTCGAAAGTGTCAAGGTTGTTTTCTTGTACCCGGGATTATTTTGCATAATTTAATGCAGATTTAAATTTTCATCCATCCTCTAATTTGGAAAGCTATTTTCACTTATAACGTTTGAAATGGGCACGTATACCAAAATTTGCAACACCACTGAGTAATTAAATGTTACATTTCATCTGAAGTGAATACCCTTTGCAACCATTTGTGGATCCACGTTCATTCGTTTGCCTCCAGTCTGTGGTGATAAAGCTTTTGAAACTGAGGATCTGTATCTTTTTTAAGAGCTTGCCATTTTATCTTCAATTGACCATTTTAAGGGTTGTACAATTTACAATAATAAATTTGTTTTTATTTCTAACTTCGAAGAAGTCGTCCTATGCATAATTTCTATATATATATATATACATATTTTACTGAAAAATATCCTATCTTATTTTTTATTGAAAAAATCATACATGGACGTATGATTTTTGTTTTTTTCCTTTGAATTGAAAAAGTCATACAAAAATAACTTTTGTTTTTGTTCTTTTTATTTTTAATACGTCTTGTGCATTTTTAACAAATATTTATTGTATTCATTGTATACATTTAAAATATAATATTTTAAAACACTTTTACAATATTTTGATTGTAATTGCTTATTAAAATTATATATAGAGATTATAAAATTTAAAATTTATAAGATTTTGATATCACTCACATATGTTGTCCCGTTTATTACTCCACAGATAAAGAAAATAAAAGTTAATATAATTAACTTAACGTACTCATGTTGAGATGCTAAATATATGTAATAAAGTATTTAAATAATAATTTTAATTTAATTATAGAAAAAAATATTCTCTTCGAATTTTATTTCAAATATAAAAAATGACACCTCACAGATTCAAATGTCGTTTAACAAGAATATTTTTAAAAAAATAAAATCTTCAAAATAATTCATAAAATGAATTAAAAATATTATTATTTCAGCTTCGTTAACAGAATTTTAATCCTTGCATAGGAAGGTAAGTTTAGTTTGCAAGTGAGTATTGTGTGTAGGTAGGTATATGCCGGTGCCGGTGCCGGTGCTGTAAAGCGATGTGGAGTTCAACTTCAAGCGCAGCGATTGCAGCACCCTCCTCCGACGAGGATCCCACCGAATCCTCCTCGTCTTCCTTCTCCACCTCTCTCTTCAATTTCTCTTCTGGAAACCCTAGAATCGAGGAGACCCGTGGCCTCATGCATCTCTTCCCCGACGACGTTCCGGCTACTCTTCCGGTATCCTTTTATTCCTCTTCTGTTCCATCTCTCTTCACATTATCAATCAACCAATCCATTTCCATTTCTTGTTAGGTTGGACGCAAACCTCTAGTTTGCGTCGTTGGCGTCCCCAATCACATGACCTATGCGGATTTCTGTCAGTTCTCTGGTTCCTTCATTCAGCACATGCTAGAGATGCGTATTGTTAGGTATGCAACCATGCTATGCTCAATCACATCACACCAATCATCGCATGATCACGTCTTCTTTTCTTCTTTCCCAGAATGGATGGCATGGAGGATCAGTACAGTGTCTTGATTCGCTTTGACTGCCAAGACTCCACCGACAGCTTCTACAAGCACTACAATGGCCGCCGATTCTCGTCGCTCGAGGTTCCTTTATTTCTTTCTTTAATTATCATCCATTCTTTTCAACATTTTACTCCTTTTATGAATGAATTGAATTTCCCTTGCTATGTATTTATTAATCATAGGTTGAGGTTTGCCGAGTTCTTTTCACGTTAGACGTGCAGTACACTGGTTCCATTGAACATGCACAACCCTCAAATGCTAGCTCAACTGAACAGCCTACTTGTCCTGTTTGTCTTGGTACATTGTACATCCCTTTTTCCTTGCCTTGCCTTGCCTTGTCTACTGCTACTCAATTTTTCTTCATGTTTCCCTTCCCTTTCATTTACATATTACTCGTCACCGATGCTTGGACTAAGTGTTCTAGTTATTGATGATTTCTTGCAGAACGGTTAGATCAGGACACCAGTGGAATTCTTACAACTATATGCAACCATTCTTTCCATTGTTCTTGTATTTCAAAATGGGCAGATTCGTCTTGTCCAGTAAGTGGTTTCATTCAGTCTTTCTATGCAAGTTCAAACAATTCAAATGAATTGTCTGCTTTATAATTTATAATAATAATAATAATAATTTCTTAACTGTTCATTTTTTTATCAGCCTATTAGTTAGTTGGGTGTTTATTAGGCTCCCACTTTTTATTTCAGGTATGCCGCTATTGCCAGCAGCAAGCTGAAAAATCGATATGTTTTGTTTGTCAAACCACTGAGAACCTGTGGATATGTGTTATATGTGGGTATGTTGGCTGCGGAAGGTGAGACTGACATTTTTCTCCACTGACCCTTATTTTCTAATAATTCTTTCTTTTTAATTTGTATTTGAATACAAACATACAGATCTTCTGAAATTCCTAGAAAATCTTTTGTTTCAGATACAAGGGAGGGCATGCTATAATACACTGGAAAGAGACACAGCATTGCTACTCCCTAGAAGTGGAAACCAAACGTGTGTGGGATTATGTGGGAGACAACTACGTTCATAGACTTATTCAGTCCAAAACTGATGGGAAATTGGTTGAGCTGAACACTCAATGTGCACACGCAGACAATGGATGCGGAAGTTGCAGCTGTGAAGATAATGCCATGAGTGAGGCTATGCTTAATAGTAAAGTTGAAGCTGTAATGTTTTAAGACTATTAGATTTATGTACTCTTACAAGCAGTTTTAATTTTTCATATATTAAATAAATACCTTTTCTTTTACAGATTGTCAATGAGTACAATGAATTGCTTGCTACTCAACTTGAAAACCAAAAAATAGTAAGTGGACTCCATTTGTCATTTGCTGTGAATCTGCTAATATCTCTAAACTTGTATTGATTAATCTTTTTCCGTGTTAAACTAAATTAAATCTAGTATTTCGAATCCTTATTACAAGAAGTAAAAGAAGAATCTGAAAGAAAAATTTCCAAAGCTGTTCAGAAGGCTATCAGTCTTAAACAGCAGAAGATTCAGTCCAAGATTGACAGATGTAAGAAAGAGAAGAAATTTTTGGACGATGTAAGTTGTAATCCAATCTTAGAAATGCTCTTTTGCAGAATTCGTAGTATTATGCCATATAAGTTATAATCGTGCCAAAAGATTCTCTGTGGTTCCATTAATATTATCTGCTGTTTATTGGTAAATGTTTCGTATTATCTTTGTATCTGTAGCTTAATGAGAATCTTGTGAAAAATGAGGACATTTGGAAAGCAAAGATACTTGAGATTGAAGAAAGGTATGTCTTTACCCTTTATTTCTTATTCATGATGGTGTTTTCTTTGGAGTGTGGTATGAAGGTATCTTGTGTCCAATAAAACCAAAGGTCTGCAGTTGCTGCTTTAAAGGGCGTTTGGCATTTTAAGTGATGTTCGTATTATCAGTTTTGTAATTGCTATGGATTTTCATTTGTTGAACTCAAGTAATTGCAATCGCTATGGATTTCCATTTCTTTACCTCTAGTAATTGCAATTGCTATGGATTTCAATTTGTTGAACTCGGGTAATTGCAAACTTGGTCCAATGGTTTGTAAACTGACGTGTGAAATACTATTTTCCAGGGAGAGAAAAACTACGAGACTGATGGAGGATAGAGTAGCGGACCTGGAAAAGCAGGTAAAGGATACCGTTTTCCTAATTTCTCATTTTTCTTAATGAATTGTAGTGTGCATTAAACTGATGGAACTAATGTTTGATACATCCATCCATAATCTGTGCAGCTTGGAGATCTCATGGTTTGTCTTGAGGGGGGGGAGGTGGTAGGAGAGCTACCCGTTTCAGATGATGAGATTAAAGAAGGGACTGTCGTTCAAAAATCAGAAGAATCATCCTCAATTAGTGCTTCTCAGCTGGAAAGATAATACACGCATGCATAACAGGAGAATGAGTTATTTCATTGTTCCCACTGACCTATTGTTTATACTTTACAAAATTATAGAAACTACACTTGTGCGTCGATCCTCAGTTAACATGTCTTCACTCCATTTTCTTTTTCCGTTTGAAACACGTGTATGTATCTGTTTGGACTTGTAAATATTGAGATTTACAACTATTAAAATGATAGCTTGCCATCCAACTATCGGTACAAATTCTTAAGATGGATGATATCCGAAAAGAAGCAAGTATCCAGCGAAAACAGTAAATTCTATGGGCAAATCTTATTTAAACGAATGTTGTACTTCGACCAAAAAATAGAGTAAAATCTTAAACTATTTGTAAGAATACAATTTATTCTCGAGTCTTGGACCCGAAAATCAAATGCACGTCTTACGTAATGTATATTTTGGAAATGTCTGAAGTAACTCTAAATATCAGATAAAATAATAAGCTCCGCTTATAAACATCATCTTGAAATAAATTAAATTATCTTATTTATCTATCTCAATTGGCAGAAAAAGGTAAAAGTTTTAACTACACAAGTACTACGGTGTCAATTGTTATCATAGTTTTTCTTTTCTCAAATCTTTTCCTCTCAAATTACCGAAGCAAACATGAAGATAGCTTACAACAAGTGATTTCCCCTCCTTTTATTATAGCAATTCTATAAACTTACAATATAGCAAAGAGTATACTCAAATCTCTCACTATCGCTTTATTCATAAATCAGTAAAGTGATTACGGGTAACTACGCCCTATTGAGAAAGAAAATATTTTTTTCATCCCACCCACAAACATACAAAGAATAGAATTACACATCCTCCCAAAATACCCCAAGTTGTTATCCAAAATTGACGATGTTGACCATCGAAGAGATCAATGTGAATATTCATGCCGAACAACCACACCACCACAATGCCAGCATTAACTGTCATGTTTAGGGTCTCGAATATTATTGTTGCCGGCAGAAGCTCATTTTGCTTATCCTCCAACATTATGTTGATGTAATCCTCCGTGTCATCCACTTACTCACTCAACTTCATCAAATCACAAACACATTCATCACTCAGTATTTCAGAGAAGAAATTTAGTTTTCAAATGCCATCACTATGCATTGTTTGATAAAAGAACTCAACGGATACTTACACTGCACAATCTTTGCAAGATTCCATTTGTCTGCGCAAAATTATGCTTCTAGAAGCATCTCTAATTCCTCAAGGTCAGGCTTCGGGCTTGGGAATTTGTCATACTTTTCTGCATTCGATTCATCACTATAGAAAAAATGCAACCTCAAAGTAAATGCAGTTCTACAAATAAATGAACAAATACAGACCTCAGATTAAAGGCACCTGCAAGCAGATTCGATACGCATCTCAAGTACTCTAAACTCAAAAGGTAACTGCTTAGGACTATCTGCTTTTACATAAAAGGCATCAGCTGAATTGTCAGATATTCTCAAAGGTTCTACTTGGTAGCCATCATCCATCTCATTGCTGATCTATGTAACCGCAAACATGATTAGCAACGCATGCATGATGATGAAATTGAAACCCTAATACAATGATTAATTTGTTAATGAGATCCGGTTCATAGACTCACTCCAACTCACTTCCTCTTACTTATTGATTATAGTTTTATTCACTTGTTCATAAAATGTCATTGACAATGGACCTCCATTACTCCTTATTATCCAAGACAAAACACCCAACCTCATTAAATAACTCGACTAAAAAATATTCATTTTTAAAGTAATAACATCATCAAACAAAAACAAACCTTAAATGTAAGACAAACTAATAGTCTTTTTAATTCTTATTTTTGGTGTGATTAATTTCATGATGTTTTGTCCTGAGCACTCAAGTTCATTTATGTATCTTTTTAAAGGATAAAGTAGAAGAAGAAAAAACGTACTTGAGAAATAATTTGTTAACACCTTTACTTTTATTATTGTTATAAATCATAGATCGAATGTGTATCCTGGTATTGGTGATCTTGGATCGTCCAAGACTAACATACCATAATAAAGCAGGCGTGAGATATATAATACTTAACAGAAACCAAACATAAGTATCGCATTTTATTGACTCAACATAAAACAAAACAAGCCATTGTATTAAAGTAAAACGGCTTCATAAGTTGTGATTCTCAAGCCCTTAAACTAAAATGAGTGGACTCGTCAACACACTAGCTCGCATCATTGTGACACACATGACTTCATCATAGCAACTCGTCTCAGTTCTTTCACTAGATCCTTCACTACCATGTTGTATTTATCACCCATCTGCGCTAAAAACATAGCAGAATCAAAATACACAAGTGTGAACAATGATGGTGATAGCAGAATCATATGTTGCTATTTAATTACCTGAGCAATGATGGTGATGTCAATGGTATTTCCAAGTGGCAAGACATTGCTAGTGGATATGTAGAGATGAAGACGCTCAAGTTGGGACATTATTTTAAGCAGAATTCCCTTTTGTTTGCCACAATGAATTTTGATCAACACTTGCTTCCCTAGGACTCTGGCTTCAACTTCAGGAGGAACTGCTTCGTTGGAGCCATAGCATTCATTGTTTGTGTCATCAATGCAGAGATGAGATCTTGTTATGGTGATGGCTGATTCCGCACCGTTCTTCTGGATATCTTCTTCTAGCACTTCTACACGTTCTTGCAGCTGCTTCACGTAATTGATTGCTTCTCTTAGTACATGTGCCTTGTCCATCTACACACACATTCTCATGTTACTTCTTTAACTATTATCGATATGATGGCTATAAGTTCTATGAAGATCAAATAATTTCTGCATAATTCTTAGTCCACAAGGTACTTTTTCGGCCCATTAATTCTTAGCATGTTTCAAAACTAATTAAAAAGGGAGGAATAAAGGGGCCATATAATTATTAGTTTATGAAAACTACGTTGAAAATATGGAAAACCACATTTAAATTGTAGAACCAAACACAGTGTGACATGGTTCCTCTATGAACTATAAGGCTTTGGTTTACCCTCACGACACGAGATGGTTGCAAGTATGTCTGATGTACCTTCCAATATACTTGATCCAACAGTTTCTGACTGCATGACAAACCAAGTTTGCTCTTTATGTTCTATGAACTAAGGTTTGATTTATTACACCACATGAAACCCTATCTTTTAATCATTGCATACTTTACCTGTAGATTGGAGTCTCGTTTACCTCACAATAGATTTGTATATTTTATGGCTACTCCTCAGTCCGCACGTTGTGCTATTGCTTTTTTGCAGCGTTGCGTTACTTCAATACAAAGGTGCACCTTTTTGTGGTACACATTACCTTTCTAGTTTTAGAAGTTTATTCAAATATTAATTGAGATATACATTTTGAAAGGCAAATAAACAGAATACTTTTGGCCGTTGAATCTTCTCTGGGAATTATTTTATGAAAATTATATTTTGCTACCATCAATCCAATAAACATCCACAGCACAACCTTCTTTAATAATATAATATTATTTTTCGAAATCTTATTGGACACCCACTTTTTTACTTTAGTTCAAATCTGCTTTTCATAATAAAATATTATATTAAAATAATAATAATAAATAGAAAATAACTCATAGAGTTATAAGTTGAGTGTAACAGCAAAAGGAAGGTGTATCATGAACTCAACATATAGGGAATCGAGATATTTACACCCAAGATTTTAATTGAAAAAAGAATTATTGTTATGTACTTTTACTATTAAAAGGTTGTCTCCCCCTAGTTGTTGTCCATGGTATCAATATCTCAGTTCCCAATCTATAACTTTATCTTTTTTTATTTTCACACCCTAAAAAAAGGTTGTGCTTTTTCGGATCATACATGATGCATGAATACAATAACATCTCTCTGGATATAACTATGTATTAAAAGCAAACAGTGTTTAATTTAACAAACATTAACAAGGCATGCACATGATTGAAGTGAAAGATAAAAACCTACCTTCTTCAAGCCAGGGATGGTGGAAGCAAGTGCTATGAATTTCCTGGTCAGCTCCTGTCTCCTTTTTCTCTCCGACATGATGTGATCCATTGATTCAGAAGCGCTTCGAGTCTTCTTGGTTCCTTGGTTGGTCCTTGTTGAGGACAAAGAACGAGGATCACCAGATTTGTCAAAAGACAGTATATAAGAGGTTGGAGATGTGGTTGCCTTGTTCTTATCTTCACCACAAAGATTCATGATGGATGAGTTAGGGTTCTTCATCATGAACTTATCACCACCACTTGCCCTAACCACACAGCTTGTCTCACCAAAACTATCACGATCTGGTCCAGCCACAGAACCCTCTTGTGGCTGCTGCAGAATATCTCTAAGGAACTCTTCATCAAAAGGGTTCGTCTGGCACAAACATTCATTCAATACCTCATCCTCCATTTCCTAGGGATCAATCCAAAACAATAATTAATCAAGCTACACTTACATATGTATTAATACCTTTGATCGATGTGTGCACATACATATATATATATATAT
>Ga0099824_1009638_pt1 | contig 11769 bp, 2 predicted proteins | sample SiratrowhiteBW_FD_76837 | JGI IMG/M metagenome (GOLD analysis project Ga0099824, IMG submission 76837) | Root nodule microbial communities of legume samples collected from California, USA - Siratro white BW | ecosystem: Host-associated > Plants > Roots > Nodule | place: USA: California... | reverse complement strand
TATATATATATATATATATATATATATATATATATTTATGTTGAAAATTTAAAATGGCCTCCTTGAGCAAAGGTGGCTCCGCCGGTTACAGGGGAATGTTGAGAAACGGAAAACATAAAAGTTAGAAACTGGTGCAGTACGGTGTTCCAATTTCCACTAAATTTGAGTCTATTAAAGTTAGCTTTTATTCAGTCTTTGGTCGAAATTTTCTATTAGTCAATAGAGAACTTTTGAAAAATTGATTCCTTTGGTAACAAAAAAAAATCAGGTTAATCAAAAGTTTTTTAATTGCCATTAAAAACAATATTTAGACAAAAAAAATAACATTACTTAGGTAAAAAAAAAAAAGTTGGATGACATCTCATAAATCCTAACAAGAGTGAATTGAAAAATAGTTCTAACCTTCATCATTATTAAGTAATTTCGATAATATCAACTTAAAAGTAATTTTATTAACATAAAAAAATCTTGAATTACTTCTCTTATAAAATAATCTCAATAAAAAATTTCTAACTAAATCAATCAAAACTAGTTTTGTCAATGGTTTAAAAAACCATGATGAATGTTGATTAAAAAATAATCTTAATATACGATTCTAATTGACGATGTTGTTTGAAAAATAAAAATAATTTCAAGTAACATCAATTAAAAATAATTAAAATTGACATTGAAAAAATTCTGCTTACGTGGCAAAACATCATTAATGTTGATAAAAGAAATATTAACTAACTTAACTAAAAAATAACACATTAAAGCATATTGACAAAATATAACTGAAAAATAATAATAATTAACTTTAACATGAAATAAATTCATAAAAAAAATAAGAAATTGATGGCATCTCAGCATAGACTAAGTCGATGATATCCCTAATTTAGACCAAATCAATCAATGAGAAAATATATAAATTCAAGAAAAACAAATATTCTTAAATTAAATTTAAAATTATTTTTGTTCAGATTTTGCAATTCAAATATTTATAATTTAACATTTAAACTTTTTTATAATAATAAAAAAATTTACCAAAGCACGTTATTAATCTCTCAATTTTCTTGTCAAATAAATATATTTCTTCTATCCACTCAGCTTATGGATAAACTAAATGGTCTGAACTTCTAAACTCTAAACTAATATAGCAAATGTATTTTTTTTAATTGATTGAATAATTTATCTTGATTTTGAGTGATAAACAAGTGTATATTATGTTCCTCAAAATCATCTCTAACAAAAAAAAAAAAAAAACTAAAATAAATGAGCTCTACTAGAGAAGATCCAAATTCTATGTTTGTGATATAATCTTCTCTAAATCTAGCATATGTCTATACATTAATCGAAAACAGCTTGAAAAACATCCATTAGCATATGTCTATACATTAATCGAAAACAGCTTGGAAAACATCAATTATATTAAAGTATAGTCATAGTTTATATTGGAGGCAAATATAGTTTGGAGTATCGGTAATGATGAAAAAAAATATAAGATTTTGGAAGGATAATTGTTAGAAAACACACCTTTAATGCAAAGATTTATCATATTGTACTCTATTTTTCTAACTAAACAAAAATATCTAATGAAGTAGGGTGTTGTATTAAAAATATGAGGGAGTGGAAACTTGAATAGAGACAATAGTGATTTGAGTAAGAAAAGTTCCAATTGGATATTTTAATGCAAGAATTAACTATGAGAACTTTAAGTAAAAGAATATAAGTGGTTATGAGATAACACTGAAACAATGGAATACATAATTAGATCTGCATAAAAAGAAATCACATAATAGTAGAGGAGAGAAATATGAGCAATTATATAGTTTTGGAAAACAAAAATGTTGTTAACAACACAGTGTCTTGCTTGGACAGTAATTCAAAATAAAGTGTTTATGAATGATAACTTGATAAAAAGAAGAATCTCTTTAAGTAATATCTTGAGTAAAAAATCAAATTAAACCATAAGTCAGGTATTCTTTTAATTGTCTCAACTTATCATGTAAGAAATATTTTGTATAACACAATAAAAAACATTTAGATAAAAATAAATAATTTAACGTGAACTCCTTTTATTTAGACTAACATTGTGAACCAACATGTTATATAATAAGTCTAAATAGAATAAATATCACAATAAAGCAGAAAACAAAAAAAAAGGTTAAATAGAAAGGAATGCTGGGTGAATGAGTAGAGGATAATGAAGGTAACTATGAAAAAAATGTTGATTTTTTTACTGTATTAAGATAAGTGATAAGTGTGAATGTTGAGTGTTTTTATATAAGAAAGCTTGAGTAGTTGTGGGTTTAAGTGTTCTTTAAAATAATAATTATTCTCGATTTGAGAGTTTTTGGATCTAAATTTAGGTTTTGAGTCCTGAGTTAAAGGAAATCATTTGATCTCAATTATTGTGAAATTTTAGGTATAAAAGAATAAAGAAAATAAGATATTGGAAGATTCATGAAGAAAAGAAATAAAAAGTTTAAAATAAAAAAAAACTCAAGCAAAAAGTCACTTAACCTAGGTCCAAAAACAAGTTTAAAAGAGTAATTTTAGGTTTTCTGATCTAGACAGGAAGGAACAAGAGCAGCCGTCAAAGACCAAAGTAATTCATCAATTCTTCTTTTTCTCTGACAGTCTTCCTTTTTTTGGATTGTAATGGCTACCATGAGTAGCTAATTCTTCTTCTTTGGGATTGCATATAATCTTTTGAACTCATTTGTATTTTGGTGAATTTTATGTATAATATTTCAGTTTCTACTCAATTGGTATTTTCATCTTGTACTTAATGCTAGATTTTATCTGAATAATAGAGTCTTGATTTTGATTCTTGAATTTAATTGGGAAGTACTTTGTTTCTGACCTAAATGAAAATACTCAATATATTGGAATACTAGAGATAGGTTTCAATAAATTGGAATACATGGAGTAAGATTACGTATAACATCTGTTCTTAATATTGGATAATTTACTAAATAACTGAGGGATCAATGTTTAGGAAATTTCCTTGTGAATTTCATGTTAGAGGAATCAGTGTGAATGATTTTTATATGTGCATCAATTGTGTGTAGTTACGGATGTTGTATGTTTTTATCAAATCCAAAATATAAAATGAGGGAGATAGATGAAGTTCAATCGCAGAGTCCTTCTAGATCTTTTAAACTTTTTTTTTATAATTGTTATTTACTTTTTAATTGTTCTTTTATGTTTGTTGAATCAAATCATCCTGAAAACAATAATTGCTTAATGAGTAATGAAAACTGATATTTATAAACAAAATTGTTCGTAGAATCCACATTCATATTTTACAAATCTATATTTCTTTTGACTTTTAGTACACTTAACAAAAAGATCAACAATAAAATAAGAAGTGAAAGAGAAAGTAAAAAAAAAAAAAAAAAAAAAAAAAAAAAAAAAAAAGAAAAAAAAAAAAAAAAAAAAAAAGGAAAAAAAACATACAAAGAACTAGATAAAACACTGAGATACAATTGGATAAGTGAAAACTAAAAAAAACATGTTGCAACCAAGTGTCTACTGAAAAATGATAATACAACAATAAACACAAAATAGGGACAAATGAAAATGTAATATACATAAATATAATTATGTAATTGTGTAAGTCTTGTATTTGTAAGAGCAAAAATCAAAATCATGTAGAAATTATCGGCAAAAGGAAACACTAACAAATTATATAATATGAGAGAAACTTCCGTGTGTGGTAAAAGAATGAACATTAATACTACACACCAAACTTTATGTATTGTTTAGAGAGATTGAAACAATCACATTTGTGAATTAATATAATATATTTCTTATTGATATAAAAATTTACATTCATAATATGTGAAAAACATTTTGGTCCCTTACCTTCTTTATAATATTTAAGATTAAGTTCTTATATTTGCAATTACTTTTTTTCTGAAAGAAAAGAAAGAAAAAGAAAAAATGCACGTTTTTCATTATCTGTTATCTCCCTCTTCTATTTTATCACAAAAAGTGCAACCTTTTGGGTAAAACAAAATATATAAATAACATTATCTATAACTTTTAACTTGTATAAAAATAAAAGAATATTATAATAATTACTAGTGGACATTTATTTTCGTTTATATTCTCTGAATAAAATATTAACAATCATTTAAAATTGTAAGACCTTTTCCTCTCTAACTAAAATAAAAGGACACAAGGAGATACTAGATACTCCATGAATGGGATTTTACACGTAAGAATAGTGGATATCCTCTATGTAGGTTAGGATATATGTTAACATAAATAATGAATGGATCAATTAATTGCACGTGATCTTATATAATTTGCTTTATTCTGTTTGGATAGGATTCCAAATATGTAATGGAAAATTATTATACACTGCACCTGGAGAGCGTCAAGAAGAAAAGAAAGATTAACAAAAAGCACAGTATTTACAATTAAAATGACAGGTAATAGATATAATAAATAAACAGATATAGAAATAGTTTATTTTTAACTCTCCAAATCTCTATCATTTAGCCAATAATCATATACATCATTATATTTTTGAAAAAATAACTCAATGGTCTATCTTAGAATAGATTCTCAACAAATTCTATATTATATTAAGCAGGTCTTAAGATTATCTGTTACATAATTATCGTAATCTTAAACAAGAGACATTAATCATTTGAGATCATTGTTTGGTAACAATATGTAAACCTTAACAACAGTAATATTTATCTTCATCCAATAGTGTACTAAATTGTCATTTTCGTTCCATAAGGACACATGCCCTCATTGCATGATTCTCAGATCAACAATCACCACCTCCAACTCCGGGTTTTATGCAAGATTCTCAACATAATATATATCATAATACAATACTTTTCATATTCCTATTTCAATTATTTGATCAAATTTATTACTAACATCTCAAAATTAAAAACATGTTTGGTTGACTTTCTTTTTAAGAAAAAAAAAAGGAAAATTCTAATTTTTATTTTTAACTTGTAAAATAATAATTTTAACTTATAGAAACAAATATCTTCATGTTATTTCTCTCTTAAAAATTATTTTGGAAGAACGGATCAGGCTCTGCATCAAATTCACATAAATCCCACGTCTCACTTATTACCACGAAGTGATTGTAAAATCAGCTGTTTCTGATGTCATAGGAATTTTTATCCCGAAAGATTAAAAAATAAAATATGTATTCTACATTTGTAGAAATAACTATAAAATATTAAAATTATATCTATTATAGAAAAATAATCAGTATTTTTTCATTTTATACGATTTAAAACTAATGTGAAATTATTTTATTTATAACATTAATTTGTTTTCTTACTAATTATACGGACTTATTTTTAGGAGTAGTAAAAGATATATAGTTTAACTTAATGAAGAATAATTAGGTGTTTTGTTCTTTATTTATTTAAAAAATATAAGTTGTCTAAGTATTCTTTATCTTTTTTCTATATTTATGTAACAATTCTTTATCCTTCTTTTTTTTTTACTTTTTAGAGCAAATAGTGTAATCTTTAGAGACATGCATGACCAGCTAAGAAAAGATTAATTATTCTAAATTTGTAATGGTATATATATTTATTAGATTAGGTCTTAGGAGAACCTAGAGATCATCTTGGAGTGTCTTCAACTCATCCTTTTATTTGATGATTGATTATTGGAAGAAATATTCTTTTTAAAATAAGGAAAATTAATTTGAGATGTTATTTTGGATTAAGTTTAAAGAGAAACTTTTGAAATGAGGATTGAATTTTAGGTTAAACACTATGTGAGAATGTGATGATATTTTAATTTGATACTAAGGAAGGATTGTGATTACTAGTTTTAGAAGTACTGGAAAGTTTTAATATTGATTTATTCTGGATGTTCCATGTTTTATGAATTTTTTTGGATTGTTTAACTAGATTGAATCATTTGTTTTGATTGTAAGTTTGCTTATTGTATGTAAATATAGAAATATTGAATTTTGGTATTTAATTTTATGGTTTACTAGAATTAGAGAATTTAAATTAAGTGCAATTATATGGTTTGAAATTTTCATATTTTGCCATGTTGCTGATTTTATTTAAAAAGGCGGATTGTAAAAAAATGATTTGCACTAACTAAATGAATTTAACTTAAGGAGTTTTGAATCAACTTAAAGGAAAATCTTAAGTATTTTACGAAATATTTTTATGTGGATGAAATATATTTTTCTAAAGGTTGTAATTCTTCTTTTATTATCTTAATTTTAAAGATTAGGAATTTGTTAAGTCGATGAGACTTTATATTAATTTTCGAGTAGGATGCATATATAAAATATAGTGGACAAAATGTTAGCTAGGAAACTCTGAAAGAGATATTGCATAATATTATAAGAAGCAAAATGTTTTCATGGAAGAGTGGTATTTAAAGTGGAATGTGAGAAGATATGTGATTTTGTTCATTGAAATTTGTTGTTCTACATGCTTCAAAGGTAGGTTTTGGTGATAAATGAATAAAGTGGATTAGTAGAGTTCTCAACTTACTTCTGGACTTAGATATATTTCTTTAAAGAGTAGATTTAGAAATTTTCAAATAAATGAGAGAATAATACAAAATTTTCTCACTTTTCTAAATTGTAAGTTATAGTGTCAATTGAAGAGGGGATGAAACTTAAGAATAGTTAGTGAAAATTTTCCAATTGTTAAAATAAAGGTGAAATTTGTTTAATCAAATGAAACTCAGTGTATTAGAATCTAAATAAACCTTATCAATGAGAAGGTGGATTAAAATGTTTCAATTTTGTAGAGAAATATGAATAGGTGTGTAGGAGTTGTAGTCACCAACAATAATTTAATAAACATGATGATTTAAAAGGTGTAGAATTGTGAAAAAAAAAAACAAGATTTCAATAATAAGGATGTTCATAAGTATGTAAAAAAATTAATTATGAACAATTGTAAAAGAATTAGAAACATGAAAAATTATATACAATAAGATTGACTTTGGAACTTTAAATCACAAAATGATAGTTGAATAAAAAGTTAATTTGATAATACTTGTGTAGAATGTCAAAATTTCACCAAAAGTAACTTATTTTATATAGAAGGTGTTTAGAGATAAATTACCTGCTAGCCAAAATTTAAGAAAAATGAATGTGCAACTTGACAATAATGATTACATGTGCCCTTTTTGTAATTTAAAGGAGGAATCAAGTTCGGATCTTTTGTTTAGTTACTCAAGGTACATTACTCGTGTCATGAATGATATAGGTGGATTAATTTGAAAACAACTCTGCTAGAAAATTCGAGAAAGACATTTTTGGCAACATTATTTTTTCATTTTTGTCTAATCTCAGAAAAAGGTTAAGCGAAGTGTTGTCTGATGCTCTATCACATGATGCATCTATCACATAATACATTATGCGACATAAATGCATGTGTGTTCAAGAACTAATCTATAGATGTATAATTATGCAAGAGATAATTTTCACATCATGAACTTATCAAAGGTATGCGAGATTTGATTTTCAAATATTCTTTCGTGGTCCAGTAATTTAAGTATTTATATGATAAATTATCTTAATTTCAAGGGTACAACAATAACTTTTTTTTAGATATTGTTGTGGTCATTTTGTATTTATTTAGTGGCTTAGATAAATACAAAATAATCATTGGTAATAGGTATACGTACCCTTGCATGTTATTTTAACATATTTAATCTCTTTGGTTATATATATAAAGAAAGTAGTTAGCATACTATTTTCCCACAACAATTATAGTTGAAGTTAAACAAGGGATGGCATTATAGGCCCAGTTGTTGGCCTGGTAATCATTCATTCTTAAGACTGCCTTTTCCCTGCATCTCCAAGCCTTTTTAAGACATCTTCAAAATTTTAAAATATTTCAACACTTTCTTTTTTGTAATTACTGTTTTATCCTTGAGAGGTAGAGGAATTGAACGTTGAGGGTAGTAGAACCTTGAAGGTGGAGTGAGTGAGTGGCTGTGGTGGGTATTATCGGCGACGACGGAAGAGTGGGAGAGCAGCGGTATTACATGTATATTACGAAATAGGATTTCCTAAACGTATTTATGATTTTAAAAATGAGTTATGAAACGATTGGTTCCGAAATTTTAAATTTTTTAAATGAGTTACAGAATAATATAATTTTGAGAGTGAGAATGTGTTACGGAGTGGAGAATAGTTTCGAAACATTCTATTTCAGAACTGAATTTCAATGAAAAATTTCTCACTCCCAAATATCAAAAGCCGAACAAAATCTCCAAAATACATTACAAATCATTCAATACTTCAGGTACTTGTCAAATATATTCAAATATATTGTTATTGATGGACGGAACTAAAATGGCAAACCCAACACAAAGCCCAAAAATTAAGCCCACAAATTAAATGAGAGGATAAAGATTTAATATTTAAGGTATTTTTGTCTTCATACCATTATTTTAAAGGTATTGTAGACAACTTAAAAAATTTTAGAGGTGCTGAAAAAAAGACTTGGAGGTACAAGAATAAGCAGTCCATTCTTAAAATTCATAGCAGCCCCATCTCACTCAGCATTTGTTAGAGTGCTTCTTCTTGCACCCCCTTGGTTTCTTCCTGCATCTATATAGAGGAAAGACAGTTACCATTGTACCTCTCTTTCTCTTCTCAGGTGCCCCTTCATCTTCTCCCACGCCCTAGAACGCCGCTGCCGCCCTAGTAGCAAATCACTGCTTCAACAGATCAAATTCCATCATGGTGTCTCTGTTCCCATATTTATGGATTAAAAACGAAAAACACAGTGAACCATGTTGCGGCAACCATGGCTTTCTGCATCTTCGTCTTCCTCACCCAGAGTACAATTCGGAATAAAAATTATAATATTAAATTTGTACTTATACAATTTCTATTCCATATTATATTTTATATAGCGTAGTTCGGAATATATTTTTATCTTTTAGATTGGTTGAATACAAGACATTAATAAAATAATATTCAGGATTATATAATTAGGTGATCTTCTATATTACATAATCCAGAACGAACACAAGAGTATTTTTGGAAGTTAAAAAGAAATGGAGGTGCAAGAAGAAGCTCTCCATTTGCTAAAACCAGTGGTCCATTAGGCCCACAATGGAAGTAGTAAGTGTCCAACTAAATATTTTTATTTATAAAATTTCAAAATCTTATTTAAGAAACCTGAATTAAATGTGGGTCTTTTCTTCCTACACCCCCTTAATTTATTGAAAATGATCACTTTCCCCTTCATAAAGGTGAACAAATAAGATATTGTTCCGAAACAAGTTTTCTAGAACAAACAAACTCTCTATCACATATGATATGTATTCCAGAAAAAAAAAAATGTTCAGAATGAGCTTCCCACCAAACTCATCGTTTTACTCTCTCTCTCTCCCTTTTTCATCCTTTTAAAATGTGCAGTCGCGATGAAGAAGAGAGGTGTAGTTGGGGTTGCCGCAGCAGCAGTGATGTACTACAGTGAGAGAGGGTATTTTAGTCTTTTTCTGTGTTAGTATTAGGGTGCAGGTAATAATCATGGGGTTCAGGAAGAAAAATCCTCAAATGTGACTTAAATCAATTATAGGCCATGAATTCAGTTGTCATTTGATTTGGATCATGACGAACTTACAGGAGCAGTTTACAATTTTAAGAGACGGATTCAGTTATGGGCTAACAGGGGTTTCCTCCATATAGATAAAATAAAAAGGACGAGGATCTCTCTTTTTCTAAATTTAATTAGACTGTAAGTTGTAAAAAATTTTACGTTAAATTTCAATATCAAAGTTGGTTGACTTTATAGTTACTTTAATAGTCATATCTGATATGATTCTCAATTGATGAGCAGAATAAAGTCTCCTCAACTAAAGTCTCCTGTGTTACACATCCAAGTATTCAAGCAAAAGAGAATCAAGATTTAAGATGGTGGTAAAGTTTGATAGGATAAAAACCATGTTGGTTGTGTCTCGTCTCTCTCAGGTAACTAGATTGATTTGGTTAATCTTCATGGAAGATGCAATGATTGATAAAAAGAGATGGAGCAAGTAATGATTTTTCATCATGTCTTCATATATATACGCCTTTGAAAAGCAAAAGGGAAAAAACTTCGGACTTATGTCGTCTGATAATAGGAGAAATTTAGAACATGTCTCGAGAAGACTTTTTTACAAAATATTCTTTGTGTGTAGACGGTGAAAGTAAAATCGCCCTTCTCTTGAATGTTTACAATTACATATCAAATCCCGAACACTTTGGGGGTTGTCCCACTCTTACGCAAATGACGTGTTTGTAATTTTCACACTTCCAAATATACCGGACAAAAATATCTCCCAATCCCATGCCTCCTTAGTTTGAAACTTATATCTTTCGAAAGTGGTAATTTAGTTATTTTTTTACTCCCTCGTGATATTTTGGTGCATAGTTAAGAACGCAATAAGAGATTGGGAAATGATGTTTTGTGTTTGGATGAAAGTAGGGTGTGAAGACATGTAGGATACCACTACCCTTATATGATGTATGTGGGAATCTCATAATTATTGAAGAACACAATGAAAACGTTTATGAGGAGGAACAAGAGAGGACCCATATTTCCTCTCTATTATTGTTTCAGAAATCAGCAAGTTGACTCATGGGCCACCCACTCTGAGGACAGCCCCAGTTTTTGGGTCACTCTTCCAGTCACACACACACATGCTCCAATTTTATATTGCTTCCATACCAAACCCTTCTCTACCTTTACTCATCTAAAGGCACAAATAAATATATAATAAAGCACGCACTCAAAAGGAGACGAAAGAAAATATACACTTTCTACCTAAAAATCCAACCCTCTGATTTGATTGAATTCTCTTTCACCTCCCAATTTCGAAATTCGATTTTCACAAACTCGTTGAATTTATAGGTATACTAATTCGTAGCATCAATAAATGTACTCAAAGCACGAGTGGTCTATGAGAAATATTCATTAACAGAAGAAAAATTACCTTATCCCCACGAAAATGGAAATGAATAAGCAATTTAGACGATCTTGATAATGTAAAGCTGCAAGTGCACCACGTAGTGCATGGAAGGGATTAGGAAAAGTAATCAAACTACCAGGGCAAGGAGTTGTCCATACTTTGGGAGGCATTAAACTTTGAAACATTATTTTATTGTACACGAAAGATACAAGAACCTCGCGAATCAAATGAAATACAGAAAGAGCAACCTCAATTTTAATATTGTATGTTGGAATTCCACACCACAATTGGGCAACAAATGGCCTCACATGAGCCCTGTTTGGATGGATAACACAGCATATATATTTTGAGAAGCCTTTTGGTTTATTTTATTTACATTCTTAATGTCCGGAGATCCATGAACCCCATGATCCAGTGATGGTGAAGCATATTACTGTAGTATCTTTCATGGACCGCGCACTACTCTATGATTAATCTTGAACTATATATGAATATAGTTGTATACTAAAAGAATAAGTATGTTAGTGCTGTCTATCTTCCCATTATGAAATACATTTTAATCTCTCAGCAGGTTGGTCTTTTGACAGGATAGATAACATCTACAACGTCACCATCTAATCCATTTAAAACTGGTAACCTATGATTCTTGCCTTTGTCTTTTGTACCATTCAAATATTGGGATAATGTGGAAATCAACGAAAACATAGCATAAAGTGGTATGGATCGAGAATAGTTAGGCAATTCATTCTTTGCTTTCTTGTTTTCTTTAAATAAAAAAATTGTAGGTGACCCCTTTTGCAAATGAAAACCAACTTTCCAAGTGACACATATGCACATTAAGCTTATGGGGTG
>Ga0099824_1009634_pt1 | contig 11773 bp, 8 predicted proteins | sample SiratrowhiteBW_FD_76837 | JGI IMG/M metagenome (GOLD analysis project Ga0099824, IMG submission 76837) | Root nodule microbial communities of legume samples collected from California, USA - Siratro white BW | ecosystem: Host-associated > Plants > Roots > Nodule | place: USA: California... | reverse complement strand
TTATTCTTCTCTTTCTTTTATTTTTTTTTCCTTCCCCTCCCTTTTTCACCCCCCCCTCCTCTCCCTTTTCTCCCTTTTTTTTTTTTTTTTAAAAAAACAAATCCCTTTTATTTATTACTATTAAATTAAATAAACATTATCTTCATTTTCTTATATTTAATGAATGCATCTTTTCTCATTCCACACCCCTGGCTATTAATTAATCCTCCTTCATCGATCTGCTTCTTTCTCAGTTTCAGAGCTCTTCATTACTCCAAGCCTCACCTTAGCTTTCTCTCTTTTCATTTTTTTAAGAACCCTAAATTATTATTCAGCTACTTTTCAAATGCACTTTCTGTTCCAATGAACAAGTGAAAGAAAAAACCAAGAAAAAGGTTTGAAAATGCGTGTGAAGGAAATGCACCCCTTGTGCTGCATCTCGCTGGAAAGTCCGGGGATCGGGAGCGACTCTCCGGAGCCCGAGGCTGCTGCGTTGTCCAGGACGAGGAGTCTCCCGGCTGGTGGATCTGACGGCATTGCGCGGCGGGGATCCGAGGCCACGGTGGCCGGAGTTCTCTACAAGTGGACCAATTACGGCAAGGGATGGAGATCCCGCTGGTTTCTCCTCCGCAATGGCGTGCTCTCCTATACAAAGATCTGCTGGCCGGAAAATCTCAACCTCCTCTCTCCGGTTGACGATGTGCGCCTCATCGGAGAAGTCACCGCCAACCGCCTTGCCAGAGATGCCGCCACCGTGCGCCGGAAGAGTCACAAACCTCCTTCCTCTTCTTCCTCTGCCGTCGTGCATCTCAAGGTATATGATTGTTCAATTTTCATTATTAATTTTTTTAATTGTTTGTTTCCGTTATGATTATGGAAATTTACTTAGGTTTAACTTTGGTGCTGATCTGAATCACTCGATATAGTGTGGGTCAGGTCTCGGTCTCGCTTTGGCAGTGTCGTGTTCACTGTTTTTGGCGCTACCTCACTGCAACTTTCCTGTAGAGGCAACGTTCTTTCTTTTTATTTAAGAAATAAAATAAAATTTCTATATATATGTATAATAAACCTTTTTTTTTTTTTCGATGCGATGATTTCACCTCATTGATTTCCGACCATGAAAATTATCAAAGCCGTATCAGATTTAGATTGTTCTTGTGGCAGTGTAAAAAGGTGGAAGAAAACCTGAAAGAGGCTTTGATGCCCGAGCAATAACATGGAAACCCGCTGGTTTCTACCAGGCTTTTTTTTGTTTTTTCAATTTTGTTTCTTTCTCTCTCATCTGATCTCCTTTCCAAATTCAAAGTTGCAAATGCAATGCAACTTTTTAATTTCTGTTTTACAGTTTTAACTGGTTGTTAATGTGTAGTGGGTCACATCAACAGGTGGCCGAGAAGGGTAGGGATAGCCTACGATCAGCCCTATGGCATTAACTTGGGGTCACGTCATGCATTTCTCTGCCTTCCCTTCATTCACATTGGTTGGAATCAATCTGCTTCTGCACCTGTGTTAAGATTTCACTGCTGCTTCCTCCCTTGCACTATTCTATCATCACTCCCTTCACTTCCCACTTTTTCATTGCGATGCCATTTTTCTGCAAACTCCAACCTTTTTTTTATCTCTTCCCATTTTAGCCCACCAAAGCGAAAAGTCTAAAGAAAATAACACCAATCTGGAAACTGGAATCTAGCAGCAACTTGCATTGGTTTTGCCCTTCAAAGGTTAAATGACAAGGACGGTAGCTTTTTTTATTTTCTCTTTTAATATAAGGGGTTTAAGTTGAAGGCTCTACCACTAGAGGAGAAAAAAAAAAAAACATTAACAGTGGGGTGATCTAATGAGAGGTGTAATTAGGGATCTCGTACTCTGTGTGCGTCTCCCAGGTGTGAGTTTCCTTTTAAATTGTAAAGCTTCGACCTTGCTTTAAGGGGGAGAAAAACCGAAAAAGCATTTTCAGTTATTAGTTTTTTCTCTTTTATATATAGTTAGAAAATAAAAAAAGTGAAAACATATGGAAAGGTTCCTCTTTTGTCTTTGTCAACAGAAATATGTTTACGTGGGACTTGCCACCATAGTGGTGGGGTATCATCCAGTTCAATATACAATGCTTTTTTTTTGAATCTTTTTAAATGGGTGCTGCTACTGTTTAAGGTCAACATTCAAGAGCCACTCTTGTTCTCCCCGGATAAAAGAGAAAAACAAAAGGAGGTTGGAGACAGTAAGTTTTGTTTTTTTACATCATTACCTTCTATCTCAAATCATTCTAGTCTAGTAATAGTAGCATCATGCCGTGATGCCCCAGTGAGGTAATTTCGTTTTCAAGCTTTCTGTATAAACTTAATTTGTCTTCTCAAGGTGGGCTCTCTTCCCCACTTGGTTCTCATGGGAACATGTTTAATAATAATCAATCTTCCTCGCTCTTCTCGTAGTTGATAGTTGCTGTTGCTGCAATGTTTCGTTGTACTCCAAACATTGTATATGAATTTAGAAAAATTTTAAACCTCAATTTGTTATATGTCATTAGATTTTACTGTAAGTGTTATATTTTCTGCTATTATTTAAAATAGAATAGAAAATTGGGTAAATAATGGTGCTTCTTCGGTGATTTGAAATTTAAGTTATCCTGTGAATTTTAAGCAGATCTCGTCATTCAGAGAGAGCAAGTCGGACGATAGACGGTTCTATATATTCACAGCAACAAAGACTCTCCATCTGAGAACTGATTCTAGGAAGGACCGTGTGGCGTGGATTCAAGCTTTGGTTTCAACCCGAGAATTATATCCTCTTCGACCGCTCAGCGACCTCGCACCGAATCATATATCTGTATCAACCGAGAGGCTTAAGAAACGCTTACTTGAAGAGGGTAGCAGTGAGAGCCTTGTCAAGGAGTGCGAGCAAATCATGTTCGCTGAGTTCTCTGAGTTACAAGAGCAACTTCAGATCCTATGTCAAGAACGAAGGAATTTGCTTGATACAATAAGGCAGCTGGAGGTAAATCCATTACTCTTCTATGTGCTTTACCTTTGGAATTCTCCTGCTGTTTATTTGAAAGCTTATGCCACTGTTACGTATTAGTTTACTCCTCACACATAAACTCCATCTCAAATTTGGTGGAATAGCCGATGCTAATCCTCTAAATTATGGATTGTATTACAATGAGTCATTATGATTTGTTTCCTGAAATACACACACGTATGTATACACACACACACACACACACATATATATATATATATATATATTTGTATATTAAAGTTCTGTGGTGGGTGAGGTCCTGGGTTGGGTTGGTCAATACTGTATTACTCGTGCTTTCACTGTTTTAAACTTGTTATTTCAACTTTCGTTTTTAGCTCCCCGAATTTATACTAATTTGACCAATACTGTAATTAAATTCGGTAGTTTTTTTATTTATTTCTTGCCATGCTTCCATCAAATGGTAAAAGTTGTATAAAACAGTTCTCCTTATTTTTGTTCTTGCCCAATACCCATAATTATACCTTGCACTAGTTTTAATTTTCATTAGATTTATTCTCTCCAAAATTATAGGTGTATTTTTTTGCCGGGACCGCTGGTCATTGGATTGACTGTAATAGTGCATTATTACATTACATTATTGTTGTACTTATTCTGAGTTTGTAAAACAGGTGGGCATATACTTAAGATATGTATAGTTCTAGCTTCTTATGATCGGATAAGCTTAATGTGTGTATATATAACACAAATCAAAATTGAAATATAAGTTTTTATACTTACCTTGTAATGACTTACAATTTTCATCTGATAATGACACCCACAAAAAGAATGCAAAGAGAGACCATTTCACACTACAATAAACTAATTTACCCCTCTGCCAAAGACTTCTCATCATGGGAAAGTATAAGGAGTTACTGTACACAACTTTATTCTTACAAGTTACATATACAAAGAGACTGTTTCCGGAGTTGAACTCGTGACCAATTGACCACCAAGACAACTTCACTGTTGCACTAGGAGGCTAGTATCATTTCACCTTACAATCTTTGTAAAAAAATAATCCAAGAAATGTGGTAATTTTGTTTTTTGGTAGCAACAAGAACTATTTCCGATTGCATATGTTACATCACATGATATGTTTGATTCATTTGGTCATGCATTTTGGCTGATTTATTGGTTTTTCCAATAGTCTTGTCACCAGTAACCTTCTTTGATGGCATTGTTTACTGATCCTTTCCTACACCCAAACTTATATATGTACGATGAACCATGACTATCATAATTGATTGTGATTTGCATCCCCCCTTCGTGTTTTTCTTCTTCCTAGCTTTATATTTTAAGTCTACTTACTATATTTTCTCTATTTCAGCACGTCTTTAGTTTCAAGCTGTGCAAGGTTTTGTTACTATACATGACTTACTGAACTGATCTTTTGTTATTAATCATGGACAGGCTGCTAATATTGAACCTGAGACCTCTGCCTTGCATGAAAGTGAATACCAATTAACGAAGAATGGCTTTTCAAGTTTAGGACATGGAAAATATAGCGGTATTACGTTATGTTTATACTTCTAATCATAATCTATACATATGCTGCGATCTTTCAAATTTCATGTAGTTAGCATGTGCTAGTATTCATATTTTAGAATCTTCGTTTTCTAGATAGTGATCGTAGGGCCCTACGGCTTTGTGATTCGGACATGAAAAATATTGCTTAAAAACTAATTTTCGAATTATGGAAAGTATTTTGTTATATGTCATTAGAACGTGAATCTATATTTTCTATTTTTCTAATTTGAAATTTTCTTAAGTGAATAATTTACTAGTAGCATCTTCTTCATGCTGTTTGCCTTTGAACTCGACGACATTGATTCTTTAATATTTTAACTATCTTTTAGGTACTTAGCTTGAAGTTATTATTCAAAAACCAATTGATTAGTATGATTTCTTGTGTATTTTATGTTTAGATAATTATATTTTGGGGGTATGAAGTGTTTTGGTTAAATTAATATATCTTTTTTTAAATTAATATAAGGAAAATAGCTATGAATCAAGCCATTTATTGTTTTCTTTTGTAAGTATTTGAAAGCATTCGAGAGGGTGTTTTTAATACCTTTAACCCATGCACCTGGTGTACGTGATGGAAAAATATGGTTAGTTTTTAGGGTAGATCGTGGTTCACCTCTCAATACTTGGTTTATCCTGTTATATTGTATTTCTTTGTAATGAACTTGATGGACATATTTATTTCAAATTTTAATGCATTAAAGCAGAAAAAAAGACAACCAATAGGCCTTCTGATAATAGTAGAAGTATATGTTTCGGTAAATATGATTGCAATGAACCGTCTACAACCTTTGATATATATTTTTCACATATACTTTTGATTTTCAGAATGCAGTACTACTGAATCATCGGATGATATTGAGAAACAGGAGATGGAGGAAGTGTCAGATGAAGATGAAATCTCATATTATGACACTAAAGAGTATTTTACAGAACTTGGTTTTAGGTGTGGGTCCGCAGGAGATTTGGATCCAACGAACATGTCTGGGGAAGCTAACACACAATGCATTGATTTGGAGAACAATCTTATTGGGAAGACGGTCAATGATTTTGGGTACCCTCAGATGGCAAGGCGAAAGAAGCTTCCAGATCCTGTTGAGAAGGAAAAGGGCGTTAGTCTTTGGTCAATTATCAAAGACAACGTGGGCAAAGATCTCACACGTGTGTGTCTTCCTGTATACTTTAATGAGCCAATTTCATCACTTCAGAAATGTTTTGAGGACTTGGAGTACTCCTTTCTTCTGGATAGAGCTTATGAGTACGGGAAAGCGGTAAGATATACATTGTGCTATTCTTTGATCTTGCAGTGTAAACATGACAAATTTCAAGCCAGTTTTGGTATATGACCTTTTATTGTTTTATTGGTCTATTTGATTTTCCCCTAGGATATTTGTTGTCTCGATATTAGTACTGAATGGAATGTATGTACTATGTAGTGTCCTTCAACGTTTGATTGGTAATATTGATAGATTTAAGTCTAATTTTCTTGAAAGGTTTGCTTCATGCTGTTAAATTAGTGAGTTTCCAATGACAAGTGCAACTATATGTAAAAATTATCGTTACAATGGGAAAATAATAATGGTCAAACTTGTCTTATTTGTTTTCTGTTTGAATTGGCTACAGGAGTTGTACTATTTGGTCAATTTCATTTCCCCGCAATTAAAGGGAGAGAAGGGGGAGGGGAATAATAATATCTACATGATTTAAATTAAATTCCTGAGTACTCTGAAATAAAGCTACCTCAATAATTTCATACGAATTTGTTTTGTCTTGAAATAAGTAGTTCATATCAATTGCCTCGTTGGCAACTGGTGCATTTGCTTTATATGTACTGCTCTCTTCTCAGATGAATCCAAGTAATTTTGAGCGGGAGACTTGTATTAATAATCATTTGGCAACATTTAATTATTTTTTATTTAGCTTTCCTTTTTGTTCACTTGGAAGATGACATTATTTAATGCTATTGAATGTAGCAGTTCAACCATTAGAGTTCTATTTTCAGGGAAACGGTCTCCTTCGGGCTCTGAATGTTGCTGCCTTTGCTGTTTCTGGATATGCATCATCCGAAGGTCGTCATTGTAAACCCTTTAATCCATTGTTAGGGGAAACTTATGAAGCTGATTATCCTGACAAAGGAGTTCGTTTCTTTTCCGAGAAGGTTAGTTACTTTGTGATTTAATGATGCCGAGAATTGGCCGAGATGTAGGTGCTATGTTGCTGTGCATTTAACTTGGGCTAAAAATGTGATACAACCATAAATGGAATACAGTCTAGTTTTGGTTTCAATCTCTATGACTCAACCTTTACCTTATAAAGGTGAAAATTCCAACAGATGTACTTCCATGTAAGACATTTTTCATTTACTACATTTGAAAATAACAGAATTTAAAGTGATTTGGAAACTGATATTAAGAAATGGGACGAAACTGAAGAGGATGTTTTAACTGGTGGCATGCAACTTGCCAACTGAACAATGGTTTTGTCATGTTAATGTTATTTCCTTCTTTGGGTGGGGTGAAATTGCTTAAATTATTATTGGCCTAAAGATAGTGGTCCTATCATACGCTCAACACCCCATACAGGGTGCAGGTAAGTCAATTTACCTCCAGTATTTACTGTTTTCTCAAACAACTGATTACGTGTGAAACAGGTGAGTCACCATCCAACTGTCGTTGCCTGCCACTGTCAAGGTAGAGGATGGAAGTTTTGGGCTGACAGTAACATTCGGTCAAAGTTTTGGGGAAGGTCAATTCAGCTTGACCCAGTGGGTGTTCTGACCCTGGAGTTTGATGACGGTGAAATATTTCAGTGGAGCAAGGTGTAAATCGTGAAATGACTCTGTTTACATTAATTAGTTGTACTGGCTAGTGCTAGTGACTTCGCTTTCTAAGCTTAACACTATAATATATTTACATTAAATTATAAGTAGTTCTTATAACGTTTTTGTTTCACCTAGGTCACGACAACAATTTATAATCTTATCCTTGGGAAAATATATTGCGATCATCATGGAAACATGGACATCCGTGGTAATCGCCAATATTCTTGCAGACTCAAGTTCAAAGAACAGGCGATTCTTGATCGAAATCCTCACCAGGTAGGAGTGTTCTAATTATATTTAGTAGCAGCTGCTTTCTCTTTTGAAGTCTGATATATTGTTTCTAGTTTACTTACTATTTTTATTTTTCTGTCTTTGCCCCGCTCGTGGCCCCGCCGAAAATATCTGAAGGAATCTTATCTTCTGTGTGCTTTTTACCTAACAAATTGTTCATTATAATGTGCTGTATGTCTAATTAGGTGCATGGCTTTGTTGAAGATGTAACGGGAAAAAAGGTTGCCACATTATTTGGCAAGTGGGATGACAGCATGTATTATGTTAATGGTGAAGCGAATGTGAAGCCAAAAGATTGCACTTTGTCAGACACAAACTTATTGTGGAAAAGGACTAAGCCACCTTCTAATCTCACACGGTACAATTTGACATCGTTTGCAATCACACTGAATGAGCTTACTCCTGGGCTAAAGGTATAATGATGCATTTAATCATTATTGGATGCACGTTTTCCTTTTTCTTCTTATATATCTCTAATGGTTTGTTATAGCCTTTTCTGATCCCGGGTATTTGATCACGGATTAAAGGAGAAGCTTCCACCCACGGATTCCAGGATGAGACCAGATCAGCGGCATCTAGAAAATGGGGAATACGAGAAGGCTAATATTGAAAAACAAAGGTTGGAAAAGAGGCAGAGAATGGTATGTTTGAACTCTTTCACGCTTTGTTCGAGAAACGTGCGTACTATTTTTTCTTTTTCCTCACCTTGTATTTGGTGTCCTTCCTTGTTTGACCAGGTGTCTGCCAATTTCTGAACTGTATAAGCTAAACTTAGTAATTACTTGGGTAAAATGTTGGTTTTGCTTCCTGTACATATAACCAATTTGGGTTTTAATCTTTCAATTATTTTTATTATTACTTTTTTAATATTATAAATTAAAATTTTTCTAAAATTATTTCAATCCTTATTTTTTGATATGTATTTAGACATGTCACGCGTCATAAACTGTCTCCGAATAGTAATTGAAATGATATGGCTAAATGCATGTGGCACTTCGTGATACTCATAATTTTTTTAAAAAATTATAGCACTAATGCCAGTATTTTTTTTAATAAATAAAACTAAATTGGATTATATTTTACAATGATTAAAAATATGTTTATGTAATCTTCATATTTGGAGGATTATTTGGTAATTAGGTTGTGGATTTTTTGTGTAATTTGTTAATATGCATTATTTATTTTTAGAAGTATGTTACCTAGTTATTCCTTTTACATTCTTTAAAATTTAAAGTAAATCGCAAGTGTAATTTGTTAATTTACTCTTAAAAAGATATGCATATTTGTATCTATAATTATTAACTTACACCAATTTGTTTTAGCAAGAACTAACTTTAACTTTATTGTAGCATTAAGTTTAATTTCTTAAAGTAAGAGTAAAACTCTGCTTGTGTATTTACAGTCGGTCTATTATAAGATGTGTGCATTTTGGTATATGGACTTTTATTTTTAAGTGAATGCATATCTTATAATGGTTGTAGATTCGACATTCTATATGCCGATAACTGATGGTCATTGAATCTTTTAATTTCTTTGACCTATATTTTGATGATCATCACGGTTTTCATACAGTCAAGGAAACTGCAAGAAAATGGATGGAAGCCTAGGTGGTTCCACAGAGAAGGTGAAAACGGGACGTTTCGATATATTGGCGGGTATTGGGAAGCGAGAGCTCTAGGAAGATGGAATGGATGCCCAAATATCTTCGGTGAAGTTTATGAAGGAAATTTTGATCCTTTAGGTGCATCTTGATTTTAGTTCAGGTAATATTTACATCTGTTCTAAAGCATGTTGATATTATTACCCAAACACCTTATCCCTTGCATGCATGAGAGGGACATATCATAGGTCTTAAAGCGCCAGTTCAGCAAATAATTTTCCTTTGGAGATGACATCCTAATACGTTTGCTGTGTTGCAGATAACGATAATGAATGCAAAATAGTGTGTGGAGGGTTTCTCTTGAACCTTCTTGCATGGCTGGCAGCAACTTATTTTACTGAATCGAAGGGAGGGTAGCCTTTGGGAACCTACGGAAACTAGCTAGGCTCTTTGCAGTTCTGGTAGGAGGACAGGTTTGGGGACTGCCCTTGTGTTAACGACTTTAACAACAAAAACAAGGAAAGGGATAAGATATATAACATCAAGCAATTCCATCTTAAAGTCACTTTCTGAACTTAAATGATTTTATCGCCCGCGGCTGGTGAAATTTGTAATTAGCCTAATGGACCTAGCATTACACGTACACAGCTTTCAGCAGAAAGCACACTACCGAGAATATCAAACTGAGGCTGTTACTTCAACTAGATGAGAATATATTTGAGCAAAATTTTCAGCTTAGTAACACTTGGTAGATTAGTTTCTCTAGATTGTCACTTTCTTTTTTTCTTAACTTTTGCTAGTATGTAATTATTTGGGGTGTTAGCTTATGTAAGATTCTCTCTCTTGATCCTGATATAGCCACTGACTTAGCCGAAAGGCAATCAATTTATTTCATATTTGTTTTGATTTTCTAATTAATAAATGGACGAGCTGTGTTATGTCCCTTGAACTGTACCCCTACTACTTTATTTCACGTGAAAAAATTTTACATGGGATAAGTGCATGCGAATGAAAAGGGGGCCTGACAAAGGGCAAGGATAATGGACCAAAAGATAGAGACAAGACAAACAACCATTTTTGTGCACGTGATCTAAGCATCTAAAAAATAAATCAGGTTCGTGAACAGATCGGTTGGTTGAATAGGACTGTATCTTGATGCGATAGTTCTTCTATTTATTGGTCATTCAATTGTAAAATATTTATTTATATATTTGTGATGTCTTAGTCCAGGTTTTTTTGTTAAAATATAATATTTTATTTTAATAAAATTGAATCAAATGAACTAATTCTTTTACCTCTAAATTTTTTTTTTATCAGTAAGAAAAAATGGGATATATATATATATTGTAATCTTTATACAAAGTAATTAAAATATTTACAAAGAATACCTACTTGTAAGCACCATTTAAATTCCACTCTCCTAACCATCAAAAGCTTATTGTTATACCTGTAGGCACAATTTAAAATCCAACTCTCCTAACCACATAAAAAGCTTAATATTATCCACCCTGATGTTGCTCACAAAGCAAAACAAATATTCTCCTTAAGATTACAATGCTTCCCCGTTGAAACATCTACCATCCAGCTTATAAAAGTTACATTCGGTTCTGCTACATGGAGATAACCCAGTTTCAACATGTTGCATCGTTGCAGTCTGTGTGCCTCCATTTGTCCTCATTTCTACTTGCAAGGTTGGAAACCAACATGCCAAGTGTACAAGTTTATTAATATATCATCTAATCAAATTGCAATAAAAACAAACCAGCAGATAAGCATGAGAAGAAAATAAATACCATATAAACTCCCTAATTTGTTGATCCTGTGACTACTTAGATTTGTGCGGTTTCAGACAACAACGTGATATCATGTTGTTGTTAGCATATCTACCGATGACCACTTCATATACATACACTATCATGCTAACCAAAAATTTGATTTAACATCTAGATTAGTCTGCCATTGTTATATGAATATGTCAAACAATATGGGTTTGTTATGCGTGTCCTCTGCACAATAATAGTCAAGTCGTAATCTATAAAGGTGTCTTTTCCTAAACTGTTCTATATATTCATGACTAAACATATCTCATCCCTTTGTTTAAGATTTGATTTATGATTCGTTATCATTGCTAAACTATATAGAGTTTCTATGTTTCCTTATGCTTCTCCTTCCCCTGTAACCTTCCATATCATGTTGTCTTTATTATTTAAACCAGCATACAAAATATATGCATATGAAGTAATGTAGAGTATATATGAATCAAATCATACTAAAAAGGACTCTTACCATTCATTCTAATGAAATTTACCACGAATCAGTTGGGATAACATAACTAATCACGGTGGTCTCTTATCTCAATAATTAATAATAGAAGATCATGAAACCTGTTATATAAAGTCACATCCATCCTTAAGAAAATACGAATGAATGAAACATGTATATAGAGATGCATAACAAACAAATGCATTACTTGTTATATATATATATATATATATATATATATATATATATATATATATATATATATATATATATATATATAT
>Ga0099824_1009633_pt1 | contig 11775 bp, 9 predicted proteins | sample SiratrowhiteBW_FD_76837 | JGI IMG/M metagenome (GOLD analysis project Ga0099824, IMG submission 76837) | Root nodule microbial communities of legume samples collected from California, USA - Siratro white BW | ecosystem: Host-associated > Plants > Roots > Nodule | place: USA: California... | reverse complement strand
GCGTGAAACAAAAAAAGGTTTATACTTTTCAGCATAAACCTTAATTTCTATAGTTATAGAACAATTTCTTAGTTCGTTCCGGCAGCCACTTTATCTACTAAAAACAATAATTCACCTGAAACTGGTTTAATCAATTGCATTGGGTAAAGAGTCGGATGGTATTCGCCAGTTGTCACTTCTTTCAAAGCATGAACTTTCTTTTCGCCAAAAGCCACCACTACAATTTTTTCCGCCTTATTGATTAACGGAGCTGTAAGCGTGATACGATACATTTTCTGAGGAGCTAAATAATAGGCATCAACCCATTTGGTTTGCTCCTCTAGAACTGCTTCGCCTGGGAAAAGAGAAGCTGTATGTCCGTCGTCTCCCATTCCTAATAAGATTAGGTCAAATTTTCCTTCTTCGCCTAAAATAGTTCTGATAGACTTTTCGTATTCAGCAGCATAATCTTCAGGAGTTACACCATCTTTGTACATTTCAAAAATATTTTCTTGCGGAATAGGCACGTGGCTTAATAATGTTGAATAAGACATTTTAGCATTACTCAAATCATCATTTAGCGGCACCCATCTTTCGTCTCCCCAAAAAATATAAACCTTACTCCATTCTATTTTATTTTTGTAAGCATCAGAAGCCAATAATTTGTAGATTCCCGCTGGAGAAGAACCTCCCGTTAGAACGGCTGTAAATTTATTTTTTGCGGCAATCGCTTTTTGAGCCGATTCTACAAAAAGATCTGCTGCTTTAGTATTAATTTCGTCGGTGTTATTGTATATCTGTACCATTTAGAATTTCTTCTTCTTTTTTAATGTTTTGTGTGTTCGGAATCCATTTGTGTCCTTGACGTGCTAATAGTTCATCAGCTTCTTCTGGCCCCCAACTTCCTGCTTTGTAATTTGGAAAATTGGTTGGAGCAGTAGTCTTCCAAACCTGCTGAATCGTTTCAATCGCATCCCAAGCTTCTTCTACCTGATCCCAACGCATAAATAGAGTAGGATCTCCTGCCAAAGCATCTGCCAATAAAGTTTCATACGCTTCTGGTGACATGGTCGAACAAGCAAAATAATCAAATACCATTTCAGCTGGTCGCAACGACATTGATAAACCAGGTTTTTTAGTCATAAACTGCAGTTTGATGTCCATATCCGGCTGAATATTAATAATCAGACGGTTTGGAGTCATGCCTTCTTTTCCATAAGAAAACGAAGAGTGTGGCACTGGTTTGAACTGAATAATGATGGACGACTGTTTTTCTTCCATTCTTTTTCCAGAACGCAGATAGAACGGAATTCCCTGCCATCTCCAGTTGTCTAGATAAATTTTCATTGCCACATAAGTTTCTGTATTAGAGTCTTGAGCAATGCCTTTATCCTGGCGGTAACCTGGAACAGGTTTTCCATTGATAGTTCCAGCGTCGTATTGACCTCTTACAATGTAGTGATCAACTTCTTCCGGTTTAATTCTTCGGATTGATTTCAGCACATCTGCTTTACGATTTCTAATATCGTCTGCTGCCAAAGAAGCAGGCGCTTCCATAGCGGTCATGCATAAAATCTGAAACAAGTGGTTCTGAATCATGTCTTTCAATGCGCCGACACCTTCGTAGAATCCGCCTCGTTCTTCAACGCCGACTTCTTCCGCAACGGTAATTTGCACGAAATCAATAAAATTACGGCTCCATAATGGTTCAAACATTGAATTTCCAAAACGGAAAGCCAAAATATTCTGAACTGTTTCTTTTCCTAAATAATGGTCGATTCTATAAATCTGCTCTTCTTTGAAAGTTTGCGAAAGCATTTCATTCAACTCTATTGCAGAAGCTTTATCGTAACCAAAAGGCTTTTCAATAATAATACGATCCTGTTTGGCATTCGCCGCAAGGCCAATTTTCTTGATATTGCTCGAAATGGTCGAGATAAAAGAAGGCGTTATCGAAAGATAGAAAAGACGGTTTGAACGCTCGCCAAACTCTAAGTCAAAACTGTTTATCTTTTCGCTCAATCCCAAATACGATTCTTCTTTGTCGATATCAAGACTGTGATAGCTTATATGAGAAAGAAATTTTTGAGTTTCTGCATCAGAAAGTCCTTTTTTTCTAGAGAAAGTATTTAGATTTTCTAAAACATAACTGCGGAATTCCTCATCACTTTTTTGAGCTCTACCAAGAGCAATAATCTGAAACTTCTCTGCCATACGGCCATCAAGATACAGATTCTGAAAAGCCGGAAAGAGCTTTCTCTTTGCCAGGTCTCCGGTTCCGCCAAAAATTACAATAATTGTCGGATTTATATTTTTGTTTTTAGTCATTGTGTGTGGTTGTGTTGTTTTTTTTAGTTGTCTTATTCAGCCCATTGGGTATGGAAAACGCCTTCTTTGTCGATACGCTCGTAAGTGTGTGCCCCAAAGAAATCACGTTGTGCTTGAATTAGATTTGTCGGAAGGTTTTCAGATCGGTAAGCATCAAAATACGCTAACGAATTCATTAATCCCGAAATTGGCAAGCCTTTTTGAACAGCAAATTGAATCACCGCACGCATTCCTGCTTGATTTTCGGTTAATTTTGAAGCGATGCTGCCATCTAAAAGTAAGTTTGGCAAATCTGCTTTTGCCACGTATGCTTTTCTGAAATCTTCTAAAATTGTCGCACGAATAATGCATCCGCCACGCCAGATTTTAGCAACCGTTTCCAGATTTAATCCGTAGTTGTATTCTTTAGAAGCGGTGTGAAGCTGCGCTAATCCTTGAGCATACGTAACAACGATAGAAAAGAACAAAGCCGATTTTAAAGTAGCAATAGCTTCGCTTGCGTTGACATCCCTTGGATTAGAATTCCAAACTAATTTTTTAGCCGCTTCAATTCTTTCAGGTTTTGTTTTAGACATATCGCGCATATTAACCGCAGCGTCGATTGTCGGAACTGGAACTTGCAAGTCCATTGCATTTTGCGAAGTCCATTTTCCTGTACCTTTAGATCTTGCCCAATCAGAGATTTTATTGATTAAAAGACCTCCGTCTGTATCTTCTTGCTTCAGTATTTTTCCAGTGATTTCAATCAAATATGATCTCAAATCATCGGTTTGATTCCATTCTTCAAAAGTTTTCTGAATCGTTGCGTCATCCAAGTTATAACCTCTTTTCATTAAGTCATAAATCTCAGAGATCAATTGCATGATTCCGTATTCAATTCCGTTGTGAACCATTTTTACATAGTTTCCAGCAGAACCGTTTCCTAAATATTCAACGCAAGGCTCGCCGTCTACTTTTGCTGCAATGGCTTCAAAAATAGGACGAAGTCTTTCATAAGCTTTCTGATCTCCACCTGGCATCATAGCAGGACCGAAACGAGCACCTTTTTCACCGCCCGAAATTCCCATTCCGAAGAAGTGGATTCCTTTTTCAGACAATTCTAAAAATCTTCTGTCAGTATCTGTAAAATAAGTGTTTCCACCGTCAATAATAATGTCTCCTTTATCTAAGTGAGGCAATAAACTTGCAATAGCGCTGTCAACTGGTTTTCCAGCAGGAACCAATAACATAATCGCTCTTGGCTGTTGAATAAGCTCTACAAAATGTTTGACATCTGTCGTAGCTTCAATAGTGTGATTGGCGTCGGCTTCTTGTTGAAGAGAATTGACTTTTTCGGTGTCTAAGTCTAAACCTGCAGCCGCAAAGTTATGGCTGGCGATATTTAAAAGTAAGTTACGGCCCATTACACCGAGTCCTACAATTCCAAAATCAAATTTGCTCATAGTTTTCAATTAACTAAATTATTAGAAGAAATGTTTTAGCAGCAAAAAGTAAGAGAAAGTATGGTAATTCTTTTTCATTCAATATTTTGCAGCAAAACAATGGTTATTTTAATCTTACATTTCAAAATGTAGACCGCTAAGTTAGAGAAAAATGCTGAAAAATAAGGGGTAAAAATCGTTCACTTTTGGTCTTTATTGTGATACTTTTTATGTGTAAAAATCACGCTTATTATTACTGTTTTTCAACTAAATCGTTGTAATACTGCTAATGACATTTGCGAATACTTTTATTAGAAGCTACTTCACGTTCGTAAGAAAAAAGAAGTGAAAAATTGCAAAAATGTTAATTGAAAATATAGGAATTGAGGTATTTTTGAAAACTCAATTATTGGATCCAAGATTTGATTCATTAAATTATCATATCCCTTTTATATGCCAAGTAACGCAAAGCTTGTTTTTACAGTCATTTTCTTTATCATTTCGAGCGTCTTTTTTAAAGTAAATGCGCAGTCCATATTAGAAAACGAAATATCTGTTCATGCAGATAAGAAACCATTAAGCAGTGTTTTGGACTTAATGGAAGAAAAAGGAAATTTTAGATTTGCTTATTATGGCAAACTGGCTGTAAAAGATAGCATCGTTAGCATTCATGCTGATAATACTACCATAAAAGGAGTTTTAGATCAATTGCTGGGTGTCAAATATGAGTATAAAGAATCGCCAGGATACATTATTGTGCGTTATGCTCCTTTAGAATTGGCTCTTGTATTGGAGAAAAATACCGTTATGAGTGACGGACAGCAAATTGTAGTCGGTTATATTATAGATACAAAAACGAACAATCGTATTGAAAATGTGAGTGTATTGGAGAAAAATGCACTGCTGTCTACATTGACCAATAAAGATGGTTTTTTTGAACTTCGATTAAAAAATGCACCTCAAGCCATAGAACTGACAGCCGTTAAGGAGAATTATAAAACGGTGACAATGGTATTTCTTTCTGAAATTAAAATTCAGATGGGAGACAAAAAGAATAAAACAGATTATATCGATGGAGATTTTTCTGAAATTGAAAGATCAGGAATTGGCCGTTTCTTTATTTCTTCCAAACAAAAAATACAATCGCTCAATCTGGGTGGGTTTATTTCTAAAGTTCCCGTACAGGCTTCATTAATTCCGAGTATCAGTACGCGAGGAATGCTGAATACGCAGATTGTCAATAATTTTTCGCTAAATATTTTGGGAGGTTATAATGCTGGAGTTCGCGGATTGGAAATGGCTGGACTTTATAATATTAACCGTATGAATGTTGATGCACTTCAAATGGCCGGAATATTTAATACCGTTGGAGGATCTGTAAACGGAGTGCAGTTAGCCGGAATCTATAATAATGTTTTTGGCAATTTAAGAGGATTGCAGATGAGTGGTATTCATAATAGTGTGAAAGGCTCGCAAATTGGTTTGCAAATGAGCGGCATTTATAACAACGTGTATAAAGATTCAAAAGGACTTCAAATTGCAGGAATCAGCAACACTGTAAAGGGTTCGCAAAACGGATTACAGTTTTCAGGGATTTGCAATATTGGAAAAGACACAGTGCGCGGTGCTCAAATTACGGGACTTTTTAATTATGCTAAAGAATTACAAGGAGTCCAATTTGGATTAGTCAACATTACAGATTCGCCTTCTGGTTATAGTTTTGGTCTCTTAAACTTTAAAAAAAGCGGTTACAAGAAAATCAGTGTTACGAGCAACGAAATTTCAGATATTAATCTCGCTGTAAAAACAGGAGACCATAAAATGTATACTATTTTAATGGCCGGAAGAAGCGATCGAAAAGACGAAGAAAAGCTATTCTCTTTTGGAATCGGATTAGGAAAGAACATTCCGTTAGGGAAACGCTTCACTTTTAATCCCGAATTTAGTACGCAGTATCTTTATTTAGGAAATTGGGATATCTATAATTCCTTATCCAAATTTGATTCCTCTTTTTCTTTTCAATTATGTAAAGGCGTAGCAATAGCTGCAGGTCCTACTCTGAATTTTTATTGGTCTGAGAAACAAGATAAAGACGGCAATTTAAATACTTCGACATTTGTTCAAGATCGCACCAAGAATTATACTATAATCAAAAATAACAGCAAAGATATTCTGGGATGGATAGGATGGAGCTTTGGATTGACTTTTTTCTAGGAATTTCTAATGATTTCCTCTCGATGCCATTTTAGAATGATAACTAAACGTTGACTTCTTGTTTAGTATAATTTCAGCATCTCTCTATTTTTTCTCTCGCAGATTCAGCTGATAAAGCAGATTTTTTTGATTTGTATAATCTGCAAAATTAGCGCAATCTGTGGGAGAATATTTTAAGAATTTCGAATAATCTCCTCTCGATGCGATTTTCCCCATTTGATCATTTCTTCAATCACAGGACCAAATGATTTGCAATACGGCGTCGATTCGTATTTGACCTGAATTTCGGCATCGCGATCTTCGGTTCTTTTAATCAGCATATTCAATTCCATTTCTTTGAGTTCGCGCGAAAGCATGCGTGTTGTAATTCCAGGAATACTGCGTTCGATTTCCCTGAAACGATGATTTCCGTTACAAATCGAATTGATGATCGGCAAACGCCATTTTCCTCCCAAAACATGCAGCGTGTCCTGAAGCGCCTGTACTTCTTCCTTCTGGTTTCTTTCCATAGTATTCAATTTTTTTTCGCCACGACTCGACCGAAGGGACAGACGAAGTAATGCACGAATTTTTTTTTCAAAGTTTTCCTTTATGAATTATATTGATTGAATATTAATCAATATAATTCGTGTAATTAATCACATTTTTCGACATAGATTATAAAAATAAATTCGTGCATTCGTGGCTATAATTTTTTCCATCGCAAGGGTTAAAATTAGTTTTGGTATACTTCATGATACTGGTTACAAAGTTATACCATTTTGAATTTAAATTTGCCAAATAAATTTTAAATAATCAAAAAGATGGAAAATCTAAAAAATAAAACAGCCGTTATAACAGGCGGAAACAGCGGAATAGGTTACGCAACAGCCAAACAATTAAAAGAGCAAGGCGTAAACGTCATTATTACGGGAAGAAGAAAAGAAGCCATAGAAAAAGCAGCTTTAGAACTTGGTGTTACAGCCATCACAGCAGACCAATCGAATATTTCGGATATTGAAAAACTGGCTGCTCAAGTAAAAGCCGATTTCGGTTCGGTTGATATTTTGTTTATCAATGCAGGAATCGCAGGTTTAGGAACTATAGAACAAACCACAGAAGAGTTGTACGATAGTATTATGAATGTGAACTTAAAAGGTGCTTTTTTCACTTTAAGCAAATTTATCCCGATTCTGAAAGATGGCGCTTCGGTGGTATTTCTTTCTTCGAATACTGCTAGTATGCCAGGTCCGGGATCTTCGGTTTATTCGGCGAGTAAAACGGCTTTGAATTCGTTTATGAGATCGGCGGCTTTAGAATTAGCGCCAAGAAAGATTCGTGTCAATTCGGTTAGCCCAGGACCAACTCAAACTGAAGTCATGAACAAAGTAGGCCTAGACGAAACCACCGTAAAAGGCATTATGGATGTCGTAGTAGAAAAAGTCCCGCTAAAACAAATGGGAAGGGCAGAAGATGTCGCTAAAATGGTTTCGCATTTAAGTAGTGAGGCTGCGGTATTTATGACTGGGGCTGATGTTATTATGGATGGTGGGATGAGTTTGGGGTGAATTTAACTTATATGAATAAAAAAGAGCTTGCTTATGCAAGCTCTTTTTAAAATCATTTTTTAAAGAAGCTGTCAAGTCTCTCTTCTCTTCCAAAAAAATACAAGCTTAGCATGGCAAAAGTCCATAATGCCCATTGCTCCCAATAAGGTAGTTCATAATTCATATTAAACAATTTATATCCCCAATAGAATCCATAAATAGAATAAACTTTAAAGTATATTAATTTTATTTTTGGATACCACTTCATTTCCAATTGTTTTCTTTTAGGAAGTTTATTAAAATTTATATCTTCGAATTTGTTCATAGTTTTTTTATTATTTGAACTTTATTAAAAATATCTACATTCAAGTAATCATATATTTTTAAATGTAAAACGTTTTATAAAATTATAGTGTTTTTTTAAATCATTAAATTTTAATTTTAATAGAGGACTATTATCCATTAGTAAAAAGTTGTTTAAATTCTTTTTCATTTTATACAATTCATCTTCAATCGTATTGTAATCTTTTGATAAAAAATATGAAATACTGAGGTCCTCTTCTTGACTTTCTATTAGATTATTAATTTTGGTTGATAAGGGATTATATATGCCCATTGGCAATGCTAATAAAAACATAATTACTAAAAGTTCATTTTCTTTTTCATAACTTTTGTAATCAAAATCCTCATGAGTTTTTACAATCCTGTAAATATTTAAAAAACGTTTAATGCATCTAGGATTATTTCCTATTACATGAGCCAAACTTTTTATTTGCTGAATTTCTTTGTTTGTAATATTTAGAGCTTCTATTTTATTTTTATTTGAATCGAATTCATCTTCCAACGATTCAGGGATACTTATAGTTGATGTGATTTTTTGTTCATCATTTTCATCTAACTCGACAATACTAACTTCTATAGACTCTTTTTGAATAACGTTTGATTTTTTATTTTGTATGATAGGATCTAAATTATATGTTGTTTTGGCTAATTTTTCGATCATATTTTTTACAGTAGTATCATTCGCATCTTTCAGATGAAATGGAACTTGGAATATTTTTTCAAGATAATTTGATGGTGAAATTCCATGAGTACTTTCTGTAAATTGATTTTTGTATTTTTCTTTGAGTGCTATTTTAACCCATCTAGGATCGATACCAACTATAACGACAAATAGTGGAAAAGCTAATAACAGATTTACAGCTTCTAATACTTCAACAACTCTCTCTTCAGGACATCTATCTAAATCATCAATGTAGAGTATTATTCTCTCTAATGGTTTTTTATTTCTAAACATTTTTTTGAATTCATATGCTTCAGTATTTGTTACTAGTTCACTTCTATGTTCTGTTAACAAACTACTTAAGATTTCGAGATCTTTTCGAATTAGTGAAACTATTCCAAGATGTTTTTTATAATCGTCACTGTTGGCTCTTTTTTCAATAAAATTATATAAGGCTTGTGTAGAAAGAGCGTTTTTTAATTTAAATTCTATATCTACTTTTAGATTTAGATTAGAGTTTATTTGTTTATCTAAATTAGTAATTTCTTTTTTATGATCTTTTATTTTAAGTTTTAACGCCTTTTCATTTTGAATAAATGAGAAGAGGGCATTTTCTTTTTGAATTTCATATTTTTCTTTAATTTCCCAGAAAGGCGCAATTAGTTTTTTAATTTTTATATAAGTATCTATTCCTCTGGCTAAAACCGCAGAAAATAAAGAAATATAAGCAATCTGCGTCTTTGTTAATGTAAAATCCTGCCAACTTATTAAAAGATTTACAATATAGGTTAATATAGGCACTAGAATAATCAAAATTATTATTCCAATTAACCAACAAATATTAGTTCTCCATTTGTTTCTTCTAAAAAATAATTTAGTAAATGTATACCCTGATTTTAACTCCTTATAAAATGCTGTCGGATTGTTCCAATATTCCTCCGGTATAATTTTTTTAAATTTGTCTAAGGACGAAACAAATGTTGGATTGTTATTTAGTGCATCTTCTATTTGTTGCTGTACTTTAAATTCTTTATCAACTTTTTTTAGAATGCTTATTAAAGTAGTTTTTTTAATTTGTGATATTTTTTGTTTTAATTCTTTCTTTATATTCTTCTTTTCATTTTTTAGGGTTTTAATTTCAGATATGATTTTTTCTTTAAGACCATTTAACTCTTTAAGTTCTTCTTTTGAAATATTTAATTTTTGAAATAATTCTTTCTCTATTTTCTTTTTTTCAATATCACTAGCTCCAGAATCTTTAATGTAATTTTCAAGACTTTCAAAAATTCTTGTCACAATACTTGCCCAGAGATTAGCGTCCATATATGACCAAGAATTAAAGTGTACATGTGCAATACTTTCACAAAATACGTTCTGAGGATTATACTTAGATAAATTTTGAATTTCATTTTTCATTTTTTGCATAAAAAAACTTTTTCCTGACCCCCATTTGCCTAATAAGGCAATTGCTAATGGTGGTTCAAAGTTTTTTGCTGCAACAACTCTAGAAAAGGCTTCAATATCTTTTTTAATATCTAAATAGTCTTCCCCCGTTTCGGTGTCACTTAATATACCAGGTATAGTCCTTATATTTGTTTGAGAGTTAATTTTGCTTACTGGATCATCCTCAATTAGTGACGTAGTTGAATCTTTTAATTTTTTTAATTCTTTTAATTGAGTTTGATCAATTGAGTTTCCAAGATTAAAATTATTATGTTTTATATCTGGATGAGTTACAGAAGAAGATTGATTAATTTCATCGTAAAGAGCTTGGCCCTTTTTATCTCTAGGTAACGAAATTATGAATTGACAATTATATTTTTGAATAAGATCTTTTAAACTGTTCAATACAGATATAGTAATTTCATAGCTCCTTCTGTAGCTTAATCTCCCAATACCCGTTCCCATTAAAGGAATCCATATTTTTTTATCTTTTAGAGCTTCAAAATTTTCTTTTAGAGCTTCATAAAGATTAAGTCTTAAGCTATTTTCAGTACTGCCATTTCCAATTGTTACTACGAAAAGTATTGATTTTCCATTGTTTTTAAATAATTGGAAACCATTTTTTAGCTGTAATTGTTTTAAAACGGATTCATCATAATCATATTCTTTTAATACAAATTTATTTAACTCGCCAACTGATCCTTTTGAATTTATGGAAACTATTGCAACATCCGCTTCTTTCGGGGAAGTTCCGATTGCTATATTAGAGTTGTTGACATCAAAAAAGAAAAAAAACATACTTACTTATTATTTTGAGTGTAATTATATGAAGAATTATTATGATATACATGTAGAAAAACAAAACCTAAAAAATAATCAAACAAGTATAGGAATAATTAAAAACTAAAGAGTAGGTGTTTTTACGTTTTTTATATCTAAAAAACAAAACCCTCAATCTTCTATCAAAGACCAAGGGTTTTAATTTTTCAAAAAAGAACCTTTTTACTCCAAATCCAGATAAGGATCTAAAATTTCGGCTAGTTCATTGAGCCAATAGAAGCTGTCTCCAAGTTTGGCAGCGTTTAACTGAATGTTTTCTTGATCGTTTAGAACGCCCAATGCGAGGGTTAGATTTACCTGTCTTATGGCTCTCGCCATATCGAGTGGGTCAATTCTGTCGTTGAAGAAATTCATTAGACCGATTTCGGCTTCTTTTGAAAGGGTTTTGGTACTCATAACTCTGTAATTTAGGAAATATAAAACCCATGTTGCTTAGGTGTCCTACGCTTACAGAAGCGTTACGGTTGTTTCCAATGCCGCCACCATACCACATGGGCAAGAAGTTTTTTAAGTATCATAATTCTGTAATTTAGGAAGCGCAAATATATTAAAAAAGAAGTTGGTTTAATAGTATAAAAAGTAGTATAATTCTTAAATTTTATTTGTAAATAACAAACACAAAGTTTTCTTAAAAAACTAACAATAAAAAAGAGCAACTCAGTACCTTAGCAACTCAGTACCTAAGAAACTAGAAAACATGACCATTCAGCAGTTAAAATATATAGTCGCTTTAGACGAAGAACGGCATTTTGCAAGAGCTGCCGAAGTTTGTATGGTAACGCAACCCGGACTTACCATTCAGTTAAAAAATCTGGAAGAAGAAATCGGAATTAAGATTTTTGATCGAAATAAAGTGCCGTTGACACCAACCGTTTTAGGAATTGAGATCATCAACAAAGCCAAAAAGATACTTCGTGAAGTGGATGAAATTCGTGATTTTGTGATCAACGAAAAAAATCTGTTGGAAGGAGAGTTAAAACTTGGCATTATTTCCACTTTATCGCCTTATCTGATTCCGCTT
>Ga0099824_1009632_pt1 | contig 11775 bp, 3 predicted proteins | sample SiratrowhiteBW_FD_76837 | JGI IMG/M metagenome (GOLD analysis project Ga0099824, IMG submission 76837) | Root nodule microbial communities of legume samples collected from California, USA - Siratro white BW | ecosystem: Host-associated > Plants > Roots > Nodule | place: USA: California... | reverse complement strand
GCTAGTGGTTAATTTCAATTTGTATAAATATTTCTTCTTCAAAATGAAAAATAAAATAAAGAATGTTAACCTATATCGTGCAAGGGTGATTGAAACATATACCTAATTTGTTGCACGTGTTTAGTAAGTTTAATGAAAGTCTTAGATTTTTTTTTTCTCTAGCGAGTTTCGCTTAAAATGAAAACACTTAAGAAAAAAAATCTCAAACTAGAGTAAACAAATTTTGTTTGCATTATTTAATAAATAGTTTTAGAATATCCTAAATGGGTAAAAAATAGTTAATTTTAATTGAAATATATATTTAAATTAACAATAGATATTATCTATGATATCTCTCCGTGTCTTGAAAGAGTAAAATGAGAATAAACAACAATGATTTGCATTTTATAGGAACGAAAAAAATAAAGAAACAATTTTACCGGAAGTAAAATTAAAACATTTTCATTTTATAGATATTAATCATATATTAATTTATTAAAATAATATTATTCCTTGTAATGTAACATACATAACTTATAAAGAGCATTTTTGGAGTAGTATACGTCCAATACAAGCAACTGTAATTCTAGATAAGCTATTTTTACAGTTAAACAGAAAAATAAATTAAATTATTGTTATAAGTGATAGGTTCGTTTATAACTTGAAGTATTATTAAAGTAAATTGAAAACACCATTTAGACTCATTTTTAAGGCCAGTATGTTATTCAAAAAAATTAACCTTTTTATTCAATTTGTCGCTTAATGTTATACATATTGATTAACTATAAATTATTGTGCTTTTTACAATTTAAAAAATAATGATTTTAAAATATTATGTTAGTATTTTTCATTTGATTAACATTTCAAATATTGAGAAATTAATACTTGATTAAGATTAAGATATTATGTTTGAACAAAATTTATTTCAAAATTTATATTTTTCTAGTATTTATCTAATACTTTCTATTTAGTTAAAATTATTGTTTAAAATTAAAATTTATATTTAATCTAATCTTTAGGTATAATTTTTTTGTTTAATTTGATTTTGTTTTTCTCTTAATAAATTTCCTTCAACTCAATTAGATGTTATACGAGATAATTCGTATTTAAAAATATTTTTTCTTCATAGAAGTATACGAGTCTTATCTAAAAGAAAATGTTAGATATTTAAATATGGGTGTAATCTCACATTTGTATAAGTCATAAGTTGGATTTTCATGATATTTTCTCATCGATTTTTTCAATATTTTTTATAAAGTTGTTGAAACATAATCATGAAAAGAAAATGTTTTAAATTAGAAAAGTATAATTATTTTTACTTTGGAAAAACTATATCTTAAAGTATAAAGTATAAAGGAATATTACAAAATTCCATAGGTTTTATAAATTTCTAAAAAAAGTAAAAATAATATTTTATGATCAGTAGCAACAATATATTAGAGATTAACAGAAATTATAAAATCTAAACAGGAAGATCAAATACAAATCAAGAGAGTGTATTTTAATATAGTTTTAAATTTATTTTTTAATTTATACTAATTGTTATTAAAATATAATTAAAGATGTTTTTATAATTGATTATATTATATAATTAATTTTATTTTTTTTCACGTTAATTTATCTATTACATATTTTTATTTATTGTTATTAACTTTTCGCTCTTCTCTCCTGAATCTAAACAACTTTATTTTGTATTTTTATTTTTTTTTCCTTTTCCACCCAAGTCCAATCTAAATACAGTGTTAAAGTTGACACCATAAAATTGCAAAGACTCACGGTTAGTATAGGTGATGACAATTTTATTATTAGGGTTTTCCTCATTTTCATGTTTCTCTTTTTTTTAGGTTTTATTGTTATGTTAATTATCTATTTATTTGCATTTTCTTTTATAGCAAAGTGTACCCTCATTTCAATATAACGAAGGTGTTTCATAATAGAGTATATGTGATTTTTATTCTTAATCTGTGTTGCTATATTTTGATTTTTCTCATCTTCTTGCAAGTTTTGGGATTTTTTTTTTTCTTTTGTGTTATTGCACAGGAGGTGTTTATATTGCTTTTGTGTTGTTGTTTAAATATGCTTTACTAATCAATTATTATTATTTTATTACTATATTGTTTACTTTCATGCATTATATTTATATGTTAATAATGTAATAGCAAGTTGACATAAAAATAATAATTTTGAAAAAATCGAAATGAAACTATGTTGTTTTCTATTTTTATAATTAGGGATATCGTGATAATTGTAATACTTTTATTTTTCTTTTATTTTATTTATAAATATAACACTTTATTTATTAAGAAACATTTCATATATATTATTTACCCAGTTACCCATTTCACAATGTTACATATTAACATTATACTAAAGGTCTAATTACAATTATTTATTAGTATTTTTTCACATATAGGTACAAATATATTTTACATTATTCTAATTTTGTTATTTTTCAAGAATTAACTAATCCAATCATATAGTATATAACAAATTCATCTAAACAAAGGTGTGAAGAAAGGTAATGAGACTCGTTAGATAGATATATCGTTATACATCATGAATATTGATCATTGTCTTCTAGATGTAATTGAAAGAATTGATCCATATACAAAGAGATCATTTATTCTTGTTTGTATTTATTTTAGAAGAGAAATAAAGAACACAAGATAAGTGAGAAATAATATCATACAAGATAATTAAATAATAAAATTAGAAATACTTATATATAAAATTTTTCAATAGACAAGGATAAATTATTTTTATAGAGACTAGTCAGAATCAAAGAAACTCCTTAAATTTATACAAGATTAATTTATTTTGTTTATTTTCTTTTTCATTTAAATCCTCAAGAAAACACTTCCAACTACAAATTAATTTAGACTTAAACATACCTATATTTTTTTAATTTTTTGATTTAAATACTTATTTTATTTATTTTTAAGTTAATATGTGTGTATATATATTACATATGTATATATTTTTAACGTTCATATATATATATATATAATAGTATACGTAAAGATATAGAATTGTATGTAGTTATATTTATTTTGTATTAATATATAATTATATATGTTTCTTTGTATGTGTTATACTCATTAAAAATATAGATATAGATGATTTAACATGATGAGATTAAGACATCTCATACTTAAAATAACTTAAAATAAATAATTTTAAAATGGTAAATGTCTTTTTCCCTTACCTTAACCCCTTTTGAAGATGCACTTAAAATAAATCGGGTCTTTAAACATTTTTATTAGTGATCTTTTTTTTTATTGTATATTGCCTGATTTGCGATTTCTCAAGTATTTGTAAGCATTGGGTGTATTGATTATTTGGTTGGCATTCATTAGATTTTGTTTACTGTGCAAAGTTTGGTTTGAATTTGTTTGTACCTTGGAGGTTTGATCTTAATTGGTCTCTTCTAGTGTTCAACTTGTTATATATAGAAGGGATTAAAAGGAGTGCAATAGGAATAAGGCTTGTGTTGTCACCCTCTAAGTTTTTCTCATCCAAACCATAACTGCATATCTAGATATCTCTAGATATCACTGCAGCATGAAGGATAAACAAAATTTCATTATAAAAATATTCATAAATATTCATTATGTTTTTCTGTAATATTCATAAATATTATTATCATATTCATAAAAATATTTTATTCATAATATTCACAAATAATATATATATACTAAATATAATTAATATGATAAAATAATAAATATTTATAAAATATTTTATTTACAACAAATATATATATATATATATATATATTATATAATTTAAATATTCATAAATGTACCAATAATATAATTTTAACATATTGTATTTGAGAAATTTTAGACATTATGTGTAAATGTTTTTATTCGATTTTCATAATGAAAGATTAAATTAAAATGAAACAAGTGACATAAAAATAAAGAACTTGTTTACTTTTAATAATTATGAACGAACGTGGAATATAAGAATTAATATAAATATCAAAATAATAAATACTATATATACAGGTTTTCACTCTCCGAATGTGATCTTTAAATGAAGAAAATATATTTTAAAAATAAAGTATAATAATTATTAATTAAGAAAATAATATTAAAAATTTTATCTATAGGAATGGTGTGAATAATAACTAGTTATCATACCTTATTACATAAGAAATTCAATTGGCCATAGTAAAATATCTTAAATATATTTTCTTAGTTATCTTTATCTACAAATTTTATTAAAATATATATACACTTTAATTAATATATATATATATATATATATATATATATATATATATATATTTATACTTCTTTTACCTCTAATTATTAGAGTATTAGGAAGTCTTTTTTTCATATAGACATTCATTTGGTATTTTAATGAATTCGTTATCATGAAACACTATTCGATATAAGGTTTTCAGTATTAAGCATATAAGACATAAGATTTTGAATATTTGTAATTCACATGGTGATAAGTGTGATAATAATTTATATTATCATGTTAATTGTATATCTTGATTTATCTTTGTGTAATGAACTTTGATGTTGAAATTTATGATTTAAATAATTCTTTTGAAGATAGAGATGATTACTACGTGGCCAACCAAGTACACGGGCTAGTTGTCAATTACTCAAGCTGGTATGTTGTCGGTCATCTTCACATATCGGCCTCTTTTTCTTATTGCTCACATTGGGACTAACACCAAACTTTCTCTGACAACAGAACAACTTTTTTGATAGATTTTACATCTTCCCTCTGGTAAAAAGTAGGTTGAGTGAACCTTACACCTTTCTTTGACAAAAGGTAAAGAATAATAATTACAGAATTATTTTAGTATTAAGTAAACCTTACATTTTTTTTCTGACAAAAGGTAAGAAAATCATCATTATACATATTGTTATATATAATAAGTAATCACAGGAGAGAGAGGTACTTTTTTATATAATCTAATATATACTAAACATCTGATAACTGAGAACTGACTTAAGCATCCGAAGACCGATGAAGGAGCTGTTGGAACTAATATCTGAAAAGTGTTGTTATTATCAAGGTCCGTAAGAACAATTACTATTTTTTCTTATCATATATATATATATATATATTTTTTTGTAGAAAAGTGAAAGCTTGAAGTCTAGGAAAGAAGTCATTCAATATCTTCTCATCCAGTGAGACGGTCATTGAACTTGCTGGGTCAACAAAAAGTTCGCTTAGCAAATAGAAAAGTTAACACTGTTTAAAAAAGTTTATTTCGCCCACTAAATGGTTATGCTTACCTAGTCAGAAGTTTTTTTGACTTGTTAAAAAGGTGAAATTTTAATGTGAAAATAAGTTTATTGGGAGAGGAGAAAATAAGTTTATTGGAGGAGGAGAAATCTAAAAGGACTTCCCACTTCATCTTTGTCATTCTTTTGACCATATTTTTGTATTTCAAATGTTTAAGAGTAGTTAACTTGTCTCTTCATTGGGGTTGAAAATAGTTTTTGTTTTGTAATATAAATCTGTTACACACTTTTGTGTTCTTTCTTGATGTTTCATGTTGCATGTTTTGATTATATATGTTTTTGGTTGTATTTAACTATTGGAAAATGCTTTTAAAACTTGTATAAAACACCTATCCTTGATGCAAAACTTGTGTAAAAATAACTAGCAGATTAATATTTTTCTTATTAAGGTTTAGAACATGTCTTTAAGGAATTAGAATTATCTACACTTTTTTAAATTTGTATCAACCAATGTTTTTAAATTTTTAGTCTAAATTAGTAACAATTTACTTTGACTAAACACACATAAATTCCTTAAAAGAGGATACCTATATTTTTCATTTTACTACTTATACGATTCGGTACACTTGTCAAAGAGTTAACACTCAATTGAAAAACTTTATATTGATTTTGAATCTTATGTATCTTTAGTTAGATTTTGAACCTTAAGCATTGTTAGCTAGACCTACTACATTAACAATTATTTGTGAATAAGTACAAAAGCATGTTTAGCTTTGCCTTTAACCTCAAACATCTATAGTTTGACCTCATGTCGTGAATAATTCTTTTTTAACACGAGAGTATGTGTAGTTTGATTTCAAGCTTTGAACATTTGTAACTCGACTCCACGTTGTGAGCATCTATTGTTTAACTTAACTCCTCTAATACTCTTGCTAATCTCCGCACTTTGATTTCCTTCCATCTTGAGCAATTTTTTTATTAAAATATGAAGACATGTTTAATTAGTATTTATAACTTCATCTCATATATTGAGTATCTATACTTTAACTCGTCGCCTTAAGCATATATACCTTGACTTATATTTTGAATATATATAAATCAATTTTGTGTCTTGAACAAATTTGTACACAGAAAAATGAAAGAGGGGTATAATTGTAAAAAAGTAAATAAATATTCTTAATTTGTATTAAAAGTTACTATTGTGAAGTACCAAAAGTAATACAATAAATTATATAAAAAAAATCTAAAAAATCTCTCCTACTAAAAAAGTGTTTTTTTTTTCATCAATATGCAATAAATTGCATTAATAGTTTCTTTATTTGATACTCTAAACCTTAAAGTTTCAACCTTAAAAAATATACTTAAATCAATATACAATAAATAACTTTCAATATTTTTTAATTTAATAATAAAAAATATGTATTAAAAGAAGAAAAAAGTGTTCCATCAAATCATTTAAGACAAAACAATTTTGCATGATCTCTTTTTATTTTTTAAACACTCAAAATTATGTACTATTTAATTGGCTATACAATAAAAAATTTTGGATTGATATTTTTTTTTCAAACACAAAAAGTATACAACATATAATTAATTAAATAAAAAAATTGTATCCATCTGTCCCTGATTAAACATTAATTTTTATGTACTATCATGTACTATTTATTTATTATATTCTTGCGAATATTCTTTAAAATTACTTAATATTTTAGTTTTAAGAGACTTGAGAGGATTTGTACGAAAATTAAGAGATAAGCATATTTTTTTTGCTAATAAATAAGATTTGTATGGAAAGTGTACCTAATGAATTAAGTTGTATGAGTAAACCATTATGGATATTTTTATCTTTTTACTTTTTATTAAAATAATAGTAATAATTTTATAAAGATAATATAAAAATAAAAAATTTCTCATTTAATGCAACCAACTTCATTTTTTATTTTATTTTATTCCCCACTTCCTGTCAGATATCCAAACAAACCATAAGAAAGAAAAATAAGGCTTTGAAACTTGAAAAAAAAAAAAGTCTCCACTTCACTAAATTTTTATAAAGAGTAGTTTAAAAACAAAACACTTGAAAAACTTAGTTGGAGTTATGGAACATTTGAGTGAGGTTGTGGATTTTCATTACCGCCACCACCGATCAAAGAACAAAACTTCAAAACGTAACCCTAACAAACAAAAGAAAAAAGAAAACTCTCAAACTAATTAAAAAAAAATGTTAACTCTAAAAAAAAATTAAAATTGGGTTTAACCTCAACAACCTACCTGCCTTTTCTCTTGTAAAAGGATTTTGTTCCAGTAATTTGATTTGATTCTTTTGTAACAAACCGTTTGTTTTGTTTGTTATTAATGTTAACCCTGAATGTTAATATTATATTATGATTATGATTAAGCCCATATCCTGTGTAAGTAGTGGTGTTTAATGTGTCTTTATCTGATTATCATATAATGCAATTTATTTTATTTTATTTTAAAGAGCTTAAATGCGAATCTTAATTAACTGTTGTGATCAAGCCTATTTTTGCACGCTAACTAATATTTTCTTCTTATCTTATTGTTGCAGACTTTTGCGTCATCATTGAGTTTGGTGTAGGTAAAGAAATTTCATCACTTTTATTCCCCTGTCCCCTTTTCTTCTTCTCATTCATTTATAATCGAAATCATTGCTCTTTTACTCTCTTGGGTCACCGGTGTTTGGTTTATTTGGAGCAGCGAGCTGTTTAATCTGAATTTTTTTTAACCAATTCATGGCGGAACTGATAGGACCTCGCTTGTATAGCTGCTCTAATTGTAGAAACCAGGTCTCACTCCACGATGATATTATTTCCAAGTCTTTTCATGTAAACCTTCTCTCTCTATCTCTCTCTGTTTTACTTTTCTCAGTGATTCTGGGACCAAAAAATTTGTATGGAATGTTTTCTTATTCTTACATTTTATGTGAAAATTATGTGAATTTTTACGGTTGACTTCTTAGCTGTATATGATGGTTTGCTGCCAATTGAAATCTCTATCTGCAAGTGCCTTTTACCTTTTTTACTTTCCACCACATAACCCTCCTGATTATTCAAAAGGGTAAGGGTTTTGCTGAATATTATTGTTTCTAGGTGGCATTACTGTTACAAAGGTAAAGTGGGGAAATTCCATGGTGATTTCAGGAAAGGAAAGAAATTTCAGCTTTTGTTTTGTAATTGAGGTTCAATCAACAATGAGACTAGGCTCACTAGAGTCCACTTCTAAAGCCAAAAGTGTATATTTCTTGATACTATTAGGACTACAATGAATTCAGGTTAAAATTTGGATTATTACTCATTCTGTTTTTTCTTAATAGGAAATAAAGGAAATTAGTCTGTACTAATACTGATGAATTTCTAATGCATTATGGGTTGTCTAAGTTTAATGTAATGAATACATGTTTATTAGTAAGTGAGCTATACAAGAAAGTTTGACATGCTCAGTATTGGCAAATTATGGTTGTGAATAAATAAATACTGCAGAAGACATGGTTCTTACTATCAATTAGCTGTACATACACCAAGTGACAGCAGCTATAGATGTCTGTTGGATGTGGCTGGTGCTGTGATTTTCAATGTATGGGTTATCTGCACTCTGAGGATGTCTTTGGTTGAAATTTGAAAACATCATTTCAAATGTGGTCGTGGGAAGACAATGGCAGTGTTAAAGATGTAGGATATTGTTGAGGAAAGTAGGAGATTTAGATTTCCGGTCTTTCATATCTTTCTCTCTCTTTAAATGGTTAACTGACATAACAGCCAAACATCACAAAGATTGCCTATATGTTGTGTTTTGTTCATTCATTATTTTGCATATTTCCTAGATGAAAATATTCCCATGGGATCTTTGTATATTCTCATTTGGACCTTTCGAATTCTCTAACTCTTTTTGGTTGTTCTTGGTATTTAAACTTAGATTTGAGGTTTATGATTTGATCTGCTACAAAAGCTTTCCCGGGTCATTTTTCTGAAATTATGGTGCTAAATTTTATAACTAGGGAAGACACGGCCGAGCTTTTCTGTTTTCCCATGCAATGAATGTTATCACGGGGCCAAAAGAAGACAGGCATCTCTTGACTGGTCTCCACACTGTTGCTGATGTTTATTGTGGTGATTGCCGTGAAGTATTGGGTTGGAAGTATGAAAGAGCTTATGAAGCGTCCCAGAGGTACAAGGAAGGAAAGTTCATACTTGAAAAGTCAAAAATTGTTAAGGAGAACTGGTAGCATTACTTTGTGACCCCAATCCATTCATTCTGCTCTTCATATTGGTTCTTTCATGCTTTGTGGTGTAATCTTGTGTAGGAGAACCTTCAAGCATTTGAAATTTGTCATTGTTTCCCCAGCTTCAGTTTCCTCAGGTTATGGCCAGAAGTGAAATTGGTAGATAAACTGTTTATTCCTTGTGAATAGTATTGTGTACTCATTTCTGCTCTATGAATATCATGGTTAAAATCTATGTAGAACAATATCTGGTCATATTACACCATTGACCAGCCTACAGATTTCTTTTTGGGAAGATGAACTTTGCTGTTACACAGTTTTTCTGTACTCCCTTATTACTTAGGTTGTGCTTTAATCTCTTGGTATATAAAGTAGCAGATCTTCTTATGGTTGAATTTAATATTTGGTAACAGCACAAGTTGGCCAGCTTCAAAATTTGGCCTTTTGGATGGTCCCTTTCCACGATTAAAGTTGTAATTTTAAAGTTCTGCTTCAATTTGTCAATTAGTGCAAGCTGTTCGTACATAACAGAATATTATGTAGCTGAAGCCTGCAATATCTGTTATTCTGTTTCAATTTTCCACATCCATGCATTCAGTTCTCTTGACCATTTACAATGTTCCAAATTATTCTTTTTGAAAGGATAAGGATACAACTTTTATTAAGAATATTTAGTTTTTGCACAACAGGTGCCAGAACAAAGTCAATAACATCCAACATCAGATTAAACAAGGAACCATAAAAGGGTACCAGTTTCTCCCTGCCCACTCATCTTTGCATTAGAAGCATATCAACTATTGAACAGTTTCTCATTAAAACCTTATCTTTATAAACATTTCATTAACCAAGGAAAAAGATGGGAAAGAATTGAAAAGGAAAAGATAATGGTGCTTTATTATCATATATGTTACTTATTAGTAAACCTAATCAATGTTTTCTTATCATTTGAAAACATGTCAATAGATGGTGGGGAAAAACAAGTAGAAAAATGAAAAACATGTCATTAAGTAAATATTCCAGTTGAGATAGGCTATCAGATAATTAATTTAATTATTTTAAGATCCTTTTGTCTGAATGAGAGGAGGAAATTAAGAAAACGTGGAAGAAAATAAAAAATAAAGCTTCGTTATTAGAGAGAAAGAAGGAAAGGACTTGTGTTGGTTCTCATGTCTTTCTCTCCTTTCTTTCTTTCTCAGGTTTTCGTTTTCTTCCAATAGACAATAAATATACCATTAGTTGTAGCTGGCTAAAAAAATTATTAATTTTTTCAATTAATTTTCAAAATTTTGCATTTGTGTTTCCTTCAGTATCATCATTATTATTTATCTATTATCAAAACATGGTATCTTGCACATTAAATAATCATTAAACTTTATGCGGAGATTTAGTAAAATATTATGCGGTGGAATAAGGGTTTCGACCAACTCATAGGACAAAGCAGAACAATTTTCTTATAAACACTTTTATGATTAAAAGTAAAAAAAAAAAAAAAACTATAATAAATTATATATAAATTAGAAATTATTCTTTTAAAAACCTCATATCGAATAGATTTTACAAAATAAGTTATCAAAAACTAATTTTAATTTATGAAAAAACCGTCTATTTTTTTTTCCTTTTCAAAGTACTCCTGAAAAAGTTTAACAGGCTCTAAATTCATTGCAGCAAGAAAGAAATTTATGGATTTATTCTTATAAACGAAAGATTTTTTTTTTTTATGAAATAATCTTGACACCAGTTTTTACCAACGTTAAAAACCTTTTTATCTCTGGAAATCTTTGTAGCTTGGTGGGGTAAATTGGTATGATAATTGAACCTTATTAAGCCTCTTAATTTCTTCATGAGGCTTTTCCATTCTACCTAATATTGTTTCACAACTGGTTAATACATTCTTCATCCCTAATTATAAGACATTGCTTTAAAATTTCCCTTTTTATAAGTTTCTTTTTAATTGTCCATTTAAAAAAAAAACTTTAATTATTTTAGTACATAAATTATAAATGCTACGAATTGTCTGTTTCAAGTTTTGCTGGCTTTAGGAAAACCCATGGAAATTCGGTTCCAGTTTTTTTAAAAGAAAAATTTAATTTACTTATAGTTTCTTAAAAAAGTTATAGAGGTAGCTCTAATTATGTTTTAATACAAACTATGTATAAAAACGAAAAAAATAATATCCTACAAAAAGAAACAAATCGATATTTTATTTAAATATTTAAATTAACGTCCTTAACTTATTATTATGACTATGGCTAAAGGATTCCTCTATTTGATATATATATATATATATATATATATATATATATATATATATATATATATATATATATATATTTTATATAAAATTAT
>Ga0099824_1009631_pt1 | contig 11776 bp, 2 predicted proteins | sample SiratrowhiteBW_FD_76837 | JGI IMG/M metagenome (GOLD analysis project Ga0099824, IMG submission 76837) | Root nodule microbial communities of legume samples collected from California, USA - Siratro white BW | ecosystem: Host-associated > Plants > Roots > Nodule | place: USA: California... | reverse complement strand
ATAATTTAATATTTTAAATTACATATTTTTTTTATATATTTATTATTTTATAAAAAATAATTATTTTTTATATATATATATATATATATATATATATATATATATATATATATATATATATATATATATATATTACTTGACTAAAAAAACTAATAATTTCAGTATTATATTTTCAAATTTTAGACTTAAAATATATATGGCATACATTAACATTACATTAACTGAAGTGAAATTGGGGTTGAATCTGATAAATAATATATTTTTATGAGAATGAGTTATTGGCAAAACTACTCTATTTTACCATCATGCAATATAAATTTCTTTGTGTGTGTGTGTGAGAAATTAGGGTTAAATATCATAAATAATATTTTACCGTTATAACATGGTAACCAAAATACTCTATTTATTAATGCATGCGTTCCAATAAAGTATCCAAATTTTTTTTGTGCATTACAATTTTATATTATTTTGATTATCTAAAGTAACAATTTATTGACATAATAACATATATGAGAGTTAAAGTTCACTTATTTTATTATTGATTCAATTTCACGTCTTACTTTAATATAACAGATGTAAAAAAAATAGAGAAAAAATAAATCTTGTTAAGTAAAAATTTGAGGTAAATAAAATCTGAGAAAAAAAAACAAGTACATTTCTTTTTTAATATGTGCATATTCATCTAAATTCATTACATTTCCCATTCTTTCCCTTCTTTTCATGATTTTGTTGTATCCCACATGAAAAAAGAAAAACAAAGATGATGATCATCCTTTCAAAACCATTTTTGATATATACAGTATCAACAAATCTGTGATAAGTTATATTTTTGTGGAGACATTATATAAAATGTCTATGGTCTTGTATGTACACTCCTCAGCAAAGGATCAAACAAAAGTTCGAACATGGCAATCAAACCCTACTACTCTAACAGCAGCTGATTTGATTCCAAAATTCATTCTCACACACCCTCCTTTCCTCAAAGGGGAAGATGGAGAAGGAGATGATGACTTTGGAGATGCTAACTGAATAACATGTTTTTCATATCCAAATTCTGCATCTTGGATCAAAGGGTTATCCACTCTCATAGGAGGAGAACCAAGAAAAAATGGGGGTGAAGAAACATCTCCATCTTGAATCAAAGAAGTAATATCTAGAAGTTCTGTACCTGCTTTTGAATTTGACTCTTCACCTTGTTGGCTACATTTCCATCTCAATGACTTTGTTGACATGGTGGGAAAAACCCTAACTCTTCTTGGTTTAGGGCACACAACAATGCCACTTGCATTGCCCTTCATTTCTTTTTCAAGCATTGCTAAAGAATTCACCTCGACATTATAATCATTCATCTTCGGAACAAATTAGGTTGTTGTTTTGTTCCACAGCAGATTTGTCCCCTAAGTAAAGATCAAAACTTTCTTTTCTGGGTCATGCAAGACTTGAGAAATGGAAATCAGCGAACACAAGACATTGTTTGAAAGTGTCCATTGAAAAATGTTCCAATGCGTGTTCTGTTTAATAAAGTTAACGGTAACAACTTAACAGCGAAATATTGAGTGAATTAGTTTAACATAAGAGATATAGTTGTATGTCAAATTTCAAACCAATAATAGTTGACCAAAATTAGAATATGACAGATGTGAAGTACATTCATGGAACACAGAAAATTGCAATTCATCAGAATATTTTCTTATTGAGCCCACTTCTCCACATTCAGCCCAAAAAAACCAGTTTATTTTCTATAAGATTATTCTGGAAAGCCCACCTAGTTTCTTTTTTTTTTTGCGATAATTATCTTCTACAACTCAAAAATAATTTTAGTAAATATAAGAAAATTTATTTCCCTTATTATGTTAGTTGGCCAAGTATTTGTGTCAAAAACTCTAATTTTACTGATTATAATCTCAATTCACAAAAAATGGCATAGTATACATAAAATCATTGGTGCTTAATCTCCAAATGGGTTTTAGCCACATTATATATATATATTCAAAATCCAATTATTTTTGTCATCCTATATTCAAAAAATGATTTGATTTAATAAAATGTATTGCAAGGAGAAAAAATATATTTGATTACCTATTAGAAATAACAAGCATCAAGAAATCAAAATATAAATAATAATAATAATAATAATAACAATAATAATAATAATAATAACAATAATAATAATAAATGTTTACATATATACAAATAATTTAGAATTTGGGGAAAATCCCACTCAACTTATTGAATAAAAATTTTGTAAAGGCTATTCTCTGTTTCCCATAATACCTAATATGTCAAACTTTTGTTGGAGAACAGTGGTTTCTACATAGCTTTCTGAATTTGTTGATTTATATATTTTTTCAGTATTTATTATAAGTAAAATTCTAATTAATTACTTAGTAAATCAAAGTTACTAATTAATCGCTAATCTCATCATTTTTGGAAAACTATATTTTTGAATAACAATCCACTAGGAACATTTCATTCGTTCTTTTTTTTTTATTAATTCTCAAAATAATTGAAAACTATATTTAATTATCACGTTAGACTTAAGGCATCTAACACAAAAAAAAATTGACAAAATTTTCAAATATGTCGTTGCTTATTTTTCATATAATTTTTTGGACATTCAACATAAACTTAGTAATGCAGTTGATACTTATTAAGATATCGTGTTACTTATTATCAAACTATCTAGAAGTTCTTAATTTCATGATTATAATATATAATTCTAAATACCCTAAGGTATATTGGAAATCTACATAATCTAGAAATATTATTAAACTAAAGTATGTAAAAATATATAAGTGAATACTCTATATTACAAGTCGATAAATTTTGTAGTGTTGAATTGTATATCCTGATATCTTGTTGGTCTCACTGTCCAAAATGCTCAGAATTCATTGCTAACAATTTTACGAAAGTTTCGAGGCATTTGAAATAATTTATGCCTAACTAATTTACCTTTTCCAATTTGATTGTAGAAGAGGTTAACGAGGAAATTTGTTCTCGTGAAGATTCTCAAGGATTTTTAATAGCAAATATTCCTTACACTAAAAAATTAATCTTTCTTCTAAAGTTTATATGATCTAGAATGATTAATCTCTCTTCTAAAATTTAGATATGGAATAAGAGCACTTAATCTTTATCTTTTTTTTTCCAATTAATTTTGTTGATATTTTAAATATGAAAAATATTATTATCTCAAAAGAAAAATGTGCCTAATAGAATGTTAGAAGATTTTGACAATATTATTTGATCCTCTTTCTCCTTTTAAATATTTAGCTTTATGGAAATTTTTTACATTACAGGTTGTCTACAGATATTAAATTTAAAAAAAAAAAAAAACTGTTTCATATTCCATGTACTTCTTTTATGTAATTCTTAGGAAAAGTTTATTTTTCAACTAGTTTTTGAATGTGGTGATGCCTTGTCGTTCTAATCTCATCTTCAACAATTTTTTCTTGACTTGAATATTTTTTATCTTTTATTAAATCTTTTTAAAGTTCTCTTATTAAACTTGTTAACTTCTATCACCTTTTCGATTTTAATGACTTAGTGGGAAAAAAAATATTCTAAGTTCCAACTGAATATTAGCATTCATATGATTGATTCTATAAAAATTATGTTAGGATGTCAAGTAATTTCTCTAATAAAGTAATGAATAATTATATTATCGAATTTTCTGTTTTGAAACTTTTTTTATAAGTATTAAGTTTAGGAAAACTTTTCATCCGATTTAGGTGATTTGAAACTTTCTTTTAATTGGTTGGATGGATTAAAGTTAATATAAAAGGTGCTAGTAGTGATTTACCTGATCTTGCTGCATGTGTGTTTTGATATTTTTAGAGGGTACATGAGAATTTGCTCTTTTTTTCTTTAAGACTTAAATCTTCTCATTTTACTGTACTTATAGACATTATATTGACAATAAAGCACACTGATATAAATTCTTTATGTTTCATCTTGTGTAGATCCTCTTCAACTCTTTACATGAGTTTGATTTAATCTTTCGTATTGTTTTTTTACAATTTGTATTCTTAAAAAGAAAAAACTTGTGACGTCTCTTTTGTTAAAGTTTATTTCGAAGATTTGGATTAAGATTAAATGCTAAATATGATTAAAGATCTTATAACCAAATTATAGTTTAACTTGTTGAATTAATTTTAGTTTTTTTATGCATAAATATTTTATTTCTAAAATTTTCAATTTTATTATACATGTATCTACACATAAACACGTTGGGCAAGGTTTATCATAAAAGAAATTTCTTTGCATAAAAAGACAAATGTATTTCGTTATCTCATACACTAAGCAATGACGTTACAGATTTTTAGAAGATTTACTTTTTTTTATAACGAATTATTATAAATGAATTAATCATGAACATCTTAATTTGTAAAATTATTGAGTGGTCCAGGAATATATATTGGTTATTGTATAATGAAGTTGTCATCTAAATAATTTTAAATTTTGCATCCTGAGGACCATTTTTATTTCAAAATATCATTAACCAGCAACTCACAAATAGGTTGAATAAGAGAATACAAAGTGCCCTTCTTCTTCTTCTTCATATCATGCCAAATTGTCCTTTATTTTTTTATTTTTATTTTGCTGAATACTGGGTCATTGTTCTATACCTGCAGATAACACATCAGAATAGGTGAAAAATATAATTATTTTCATACCGTAAGGTGATTATAAAAAAAATATTAATATACTCTTGTTAATAAGTTATCCCACAATAAAGATAAAGTAGATCAAATTATAATTAAATTGTGGTGTTTGAACTATTACACTCTTAATTAAAAAGAATTGTATTTTGATCAATTACTATATCTCTGAATTTATTTTTTCTTTTGATTTATTTTTGTTCAAAATTATTGGAGATCATCATCGATTAATGATAAGATTAGTATGTAAGTAGATGTAAACTTTACCTTATAAGTCAATTTATAATATTAAATTGGATTTAAAGTTATTTTTTAAGATTATATAAGAGTATTTTAAAAAATTTTGATGGACTTATTCTGATATCGGATCACCTATACATATCTAGTCTTATATACGAATTGTTGGTTGTATAAGATTAAATTAAACTTAAAATTCATTTCTTAAAATATCATTAATTTATTATCTCTATCGTTTTATTTTTCTTAACACAAATCCAGTTAATTAGATCGCTAACACAAATATTATATGTATTACATACTTTATTCTTTTATTAGTTACTTATTTCTTTCATTATATATTCAAGTAAAATTTGTCAATTATAAAGATTTTATTCTAACATTTTCCCTGAAGCTTAGATGTATTTAACAGAAATTTGTATTGAATGGAATTAATTTACCTCTCCAAATTTGATTGAAGATAAAAATTCAGGAGAAAAACTATTGTGTTCTATAGTTCAAGTATATATGTTTTGGTAGTAATACAAAAATACTGGTTAATAATATTATATAACAACAATTATAAGGAGACTGGTAGTAAAAATTGATAGATAATATTTTTTTAACAATATTTTTATAATTAATAATAAACATAGAACGATAGTTATTTTTAACTTTTATTGACATTATTATTTTTTAAGTATAGTGATTGTTTTTAAACTTTAGTATTAAGTTTGTGGGTTTTCTTTTTTGTATGTTGACTTAAACTAATACGCTTACCTGAGATCTCCATCAGGAATACTTTCATATACCACTTGCTCGGAGAATCCGAGGGAGAAACACCGGAGAGATCTACAAGAATGAGAACTGAGTCAAACTCATATAAGGGAATGATACCACCTTTAACCTAAAACTTTAAAGTATTAGGTTTGTAGGTCTTCTTTCTTATATGTTGTTCAACCTAAAACCTTGAAGTATTAGGTTTCTAAATCTTCTTTCTTATATATTGTTCATTCCTTCTTAATGTGTGACTTAAACTTATATTGGAATATCTAACAAGTAACAACAATAATGGTTGTGATCTTTACACTACATAAAGTATTTCTTTTTAATAAAATGTAGTGTAAATCTTTTGTCTTTATGCTTTTTTTCATTTTTCTCTCGTTTTTTTTTTTTTTTTCCTATATCTTTTTACCCATTATTTTTACTCGTGTGGGGGTTTTTTGCACTGATGCAACCACCATTGTCTTAATTCAGTTTACATTGTGAAAATATATTGTATTTTATATAGTTTTAAAATATATTTTGTTTATATTAATTATTTCCTGAATACATTAAAATTAACTTAGAAGGATTTGTATATTCATTGACATATGTCTCTATAATAATACATAACTTTAAATAAAAAGTAAATTATCTTTACAACCTTAGTTATATGTAATACATTTAATGAATATTGTCATATTTACTATATAATTACACTTCTAACCATCACTAAAAATGTCGAATTTTAATGGAAACTCAAAGAAAGGATAATTCTAAAACCATAATTAAAATGGATTTTAAACCTCTTTTTCTAGTAGAGCAAAGACTTTGAGGCTAATTTAAATGTCAATTGTAAAAAGGATTAAGATCTTATATCCATTAATCGTAGAATTCAACTAATGCAGACAAATATATTTTGTTATCTCGTAGGATAACACATGACGTTACAAATCTGATGAAGATTTATTTTTTTATTACGAATTATTGTAAAGTAAACTAAATAAATGAATTAATTGAAAACCATCTTAATTTGTATAGTTATTTAGTGGTCCAGGAATATTTATCAGCGATTGTGTAACGAAGTTGCCATCAAAATAATTTGAATGCTACGTGTTAAGGACCATTTTCTTTCTGTTTAAAAATATGATTAAAGGCAACACTACAAATAGGTTCAATCAGAAAATACAAAGTTTTCTTCATCCTCTCCATATCAAAGCCACCAAATCTTGTCAATATCTTACACCTGCACATAAATGCAGAATATACATATTTTCACTTTACGAAATAGTCCTTGAAGGTGATCATAACACTAATGTTAATCATTGACAGATTTTATTTTATTTTATATGTATGTCTGAATAATTAAATATCAAACACAGAGGATATGCATGGTAAAATAAAAAATAATAATATTAATGTGTAAAAGTTTAATATTATTTAATGCAAGATTTATAATAATGTTCACTCGATAAAATAAAAGAACAAATATAAAAAATATTAGAAATAAAAATGCAAGATTTATAATAATGGAATATTTAGAATGTGTTAAGAGTTAAATTGATTCCAAAAGATTTTGTAATAAACAACTAAATATATGTTCAATTAAAGGGTTGTATTAAAAAAATTTGAAAATTTTGAATAGAACATCCACTAGTATAAAGTTGGCATATTAAATCACCAGATTTGTGTCAGATTAGAAATGATTAGACGTAAATAATGTGCTTTACAATTTTGTAAATAAGTGTAACTTGTTTATCTCTGGAATTTCACTTCGTAATGTTAACATATTTACGTTAAATGTTTAACGTAAGCTTATTGTTTCTTCTCCCAGAAACATTTCAACGTTGCTATTATTACTTCAAAAAATAATAATAAATCTTAAAAACATCATAGTAAGTCTAGGTTTTTAAAGATTTTCAATTAAAAATATAATTAACTATGCTTCTCGTTTTCTGTGTAAATATTTAATAAATTATTTTAAAATTCTAAAATATGTATTTAGGAAAATATACAAATTAAAAATATGAAAAAGTGTAGAATTTAATAGTATTACTTATTAGAATGAGAAGGGGCTATATATTAATCAACTTGACTATAGTGATAACTTGCATGTCTAATATTAGTATCAAAATCTTTACAAATGGGCATTAGTGAAAAAAATATATATTAGTATATAAGAAATTCTTTGATCGCTCAGTAGAAACAAAGTCGATGAAGATCACTGAGAAGTCTATATATACCTACTACGATGCTCTTATCTTCTCATTGTTTTTTATTATTTATTTTACAAAAATGATCCACTTTTTTGAATTTTATAGCCTAAAATGAAAGTTGGATAAGGATTAAATTGACCAGAGCTTAATTTTATACGAGCATGCATTTTTTCTATGCATTTTCAACCAATTAGAAAGACACAATCAATTATTACGTTGACTGTGAAAATGAAACTAAACAATACTTGGAAATAATTTTTTTAATTAAGTCATAATAATTATGTCAGAATCTATGCGACAATAGAAGTGAGATTACTTCTAGAGGATATATGGTCTTTAATCTCGAACAAATTAGGCAAATAAACTAGTTTTACTGTGTGATTGTATCATTATGATTCTTGAATAAGAAGAAAATAAATGGGTGTAGCAATGAAACAAATTGAAAACAGTAATTGACATATACGTTCTCTGCACAAGATTCAAAGGATTTATGATAAATAAAATGGCCAATCTATACTGTTGTCGCATTTATTGGATTGTTCTGCTCCATAATTTTTAGAATATTTTTGGCATATATGTAGATTTTGTCCCCACAGATTAAAATAAACTCCTGGATTAGATTTAAACTTTCCTGTTATTATATTATTATGTATCCTTGACCTGATAAATTCTGAAATATTCTCTGAGCTGATGTCATCTTTGAAATAATAACAATCACAAAAGACTTAGTTTCTTATTTTTTTTAAAAACTGACAATTCTTGTTTGAATTAATTTAGGATTTTTTTTTCCAATTATTATGTTTTAGGCTGCATTTTTAAAGGCTGGACAATGGGCACCACATTTCCTACATAACATAATGATTGGCTAAGAACATCTTGGTGATGACCCAAAATCTTAAATTCAAAATTTGCATCTTATAATTTTTTTATATTTTAAAATTTAACATTTTATCTTAATTTTTTAAAATTTTAACAAATTAAGTTAAATTTTCAAATTATAAAAAATGTGATTTAATAAAAAAAATACCAATGAATAATAAAATTCAACATTTTTTAAGTCCAATGAATAAAAAGAAAGAAATTAATTTTACAGATAAAAATACCAATATTTCATCCTAATTTGGTCAACATATCCTTTATCTAGTTCTCATATAACACTTAATATTTTCCATGAAGTGAACAAATTACCAAGGAAGAAGGTGATTAGGCTTTAGAACCCAACCTTAGGCACCTTAGGAATCACTCAACATAGTAAATTAAAAGATATAAGACCATGCTTCTTTTTATACTAGAAAATCCACCTTTAACAACCTAAGATACCTCTTTCTATATCTTCCATATTAAAACCTTCAAAGAATTCAATCTTAAAACAAAAGTTTGACTAAAGAATTTATTTGGTAAGATGAAAAAGTTAGTTACTATCTTATTTGATCAACTTATAAATTATTTTGAAGAACAAAAAGGTGTTTGGTAAGATACTTCATAGTACTTTATTTTAAAAATTTATAACTTATAATCTATATCATCTACTTTCAACTCGTAGTTTATTTAATTTTCTTTCATTATTATTCTTATATTTTAATACATTTTCCTATTATTCTTAATTTATTTAAAATATATTGAAATTTATTTTAATTATTGAGCTATTTTCAGTATTAGTTAGGTTATTTTTAAAATCATGTAGTTAAAATTTTAAATAAAATTTAATATTACAAAAGTAAAGTAACCAATTTTTTATTAGATGATACAATGAAAATTATATGAAAGAAACTCAATGTAACCATAGCTAAAAATGAGAAATCAAAACATTTAAATTTCTAAACATAAATAAAAATTAAATTTAATTAACACTATGAAAGAAACTCAATGTAACAACAGTTAAAATTGAAAATCAAAACATTTAAATTTCTAAAAATAAATAAAATAATTTAATTAATACTCATTAGACAAAATAGTTTAAATAAAACGACTTGTTCAAATAATAAAATACATACTTTTTAAAAAAACAAAGAAAACTAATAAAAAATTTAATTATTTTTTTTTAAATCTGAAATTATAATTGCATAATAATATATTTTTGTCTAAATAACACAAATCTTATTTATATAATAAAATTAATGTAATTATATATTTTTATGTCATCTTACATTTAACAGTCAGCATCAACTAGTTCTAGTAAATAATTTTAAGCCAATAAACTAGTTTATCAAATCCAAATACAACTAGCTTATCAATTGCTCATAAAAAAAAACTAGCTTACCAATTAAAAATTAATCTATCAACTACTATATCTTACAAATTAGTTTTGCTATACATTCCTCTAGTTACAATTTTTGAAAACAAAGATATCCACACAAAATTTTATAACTTTCTCTTCATCCAGTAGTTAAATTATCTGTTAGAACTCTAATTACTCTTTTGTGATTTCAACCTCTACTCTAAGTAAAATATTCTTATATAGGGATTAATTTCTTATGTCAAGATATTGAAATCCCAATTGTTTTGGTCAAATCATTGGAGATTTTAACTCATTCAATTAGAAAATAACAAATTTATATCTAATATATTTATTTTAGAACCTCAAAGTATTAAAATCAACTCTTGAAAATAATATATACATATATATATATATATATATATATATATATATATTAATTAACTTATATTAAATTAGAATTTATATTTTGTATAATAATAAGATCATTGATTTTCATAATCCAAAAAGATATATTTAATTAGGGAAGTGGTTGGATCCAATCAAGTTTCAAAAGCATGTCCCTTAGTTTTTGGACTTAAGTCTCGCTACGTGAGACTCAAAGTCTCAATGATTTTTCTGAGTGTAAATTCAAGTTTGTGTATGTTAAACTTAAGTTTAGCTTATAGGACTCAATTCTCATAATTTATTTTTCTTAAAAATAATTATTTGAATCCCATTATTAAGCCTACACCTAATTTGAAGAAGTTTAAAGTCACGAAACCTCTTTATTTTGGAAAAAATAAATTCCTTGCATGCACGTTCATTCTCTTTCTCTCCTAAAATCATTTCTTCCAATTTCCAAACTCTCTATTTTTCTTTTTAAAAAATTTCTCTCCATCATTTATCAATTTCAGATTCTAATTACAATTCTTAACAATTAAGGAATCAATAAACTAATCAAAACATCGATTAGAATAAGTTCTTGTTTATCCTTTTTCTTTTATTTTCTACTTCTTTTAGTTTTTATTATCTATCTTGGTCAGAACAGTTGAAAAACTTATTCTTCTTAACTTAATTAAATTTTGTTTATGTTTTGATAACCTGCCATAGGTTCTTAAATTTCTAAGAATATTGTAATATGTCTTGAAATTGTTTGAAAAAAAAAATTCAGGTAAGGAAAACTAGTATTAAAATTATGATAGTACTTGATTGTGAGATGAGATGTGATTTTAAGTTAAATGTGATAATAAAATTTTGTATAGTTTGATGAAATGGATGATTTTATATTAATTGAACTTCACTTAGTTTTGGATATGTGAATTTACCTTACCCTTTCTCCTAGGTTTCTCTGGTAATCTAAGTCTTTTATATTAGGTTAAATGTTAGTATCTAGTAATAGCTAGCTTAAAAGTCTTGCTGAAGAGGAAAGTTATGTGTAAGTTTTATGTATGGTGGAAGAATTTATATGTGAAATTTGTAATAATTAAGATTAATGCTTAATGCTGAAATTGTAAAAAAATGATATAAATTGTTATACTTTTCACTTTAAGGTACTTTGACTCTATATTATAATAGTCATAATTGTTTTTTCTAAATTCTTTATGTTTATATATTTATATACTATCAACTTATTCTTGTTTTTTTTTTTTTTTTTTTTTGAATTATAATTATTTTTCTTTTTTTTTTAAGATATTTAAATTGGAGTTTGTTTGTTTTATTTTTTT
>Ga0099824_1009630_pt1 | contig 11777 bp, 2 predicted proteins | sample SiratrowhiteBW_FD_76837 | JGI IMG/M metagenome (GOLD analysis project Ga0099824, IMG submission 76837) | Root nodule microbial communities of legume samples collected from California, USA - Siratro white BW | ecosystem: Host-associated > Plants > Roots > Nodule | place: USA: California... | reverse complement strand
TCATAATAAATCAACGTCATCAAATTAAAGCATAAAAAAAATATTTTAAATTAAAACAAAATAATATAATGATAATAATAAAAAATAAATTAATAATTTGATTTAAAAGAATAATAATTAGTAAGTGATCAATATAGGTGTAGTGCAACTGTCGTCTATAATTTCACGCCTGGTAGGTGCAGTGCAATTGTCATTCACATCTGCTAATGGCTTCGTAGGGTGTCGGAGAAAGTTCAACATTTTGTGACAATGAGCCTTTCATTTAGGATATGGTTTATGATTTTAGTGAATATAATGAGCATGACGACAATTCTATTCTGACATCATCTACACATCCTAATCAATCTTTCAGTAGAGTGCTAAAACTATTAAGTTCGAATTGTGTGATCGCATGTGCTTTCACACAAAAGAGGTCACTTTATCGGCTATAAAAGAATATCACATTGACCAGGACTACAAATTTGTGGTCATGGAGTTCAAGGTAGATAGGTACGCAAGATTCATAAATTATGGAAACGGATGTCAATGGCGACTACGGACTTCATTCAGTAAAATTCGTCAACATTACGAAATCAAAGCCTCTCACACATGCTTAACTAATGTTCTATCTCAGGACCACATGAATTTGGACTCAACACAAATTGTTTCAATTGTGGCCAATTCAGTGAAGGCAAATCCATCAATTCCTTTTTAAAGTCTAATTGCTGAAATCCAAAATCGTTACGGCTACTCTGTTTCATACAAGAAAGCTTAGAAGGCAAAACAAAAGGCTCTTGCAAATGCAATTCGGAGGCTGGGAGGAATCATATTTTGTCTTCCAAGATGGTTGCAAGCTCTTTAGGAATCACTTCGGGAGACTATTGTCTAATATATACCAGTCATCCGATTATAATAGACGATTATAGTAGACGGTGTCGAGGATCATCACATCTTAGACCAAATATATTGGGTGTTCAAGCCTTGCATTGACGACTTCAACTATTACAAGCCTATAATGCAAGTAGATGGCACATTCCTAAATGACAAATATCACGTGTGGGAGACTTCAAATTTTTGATGTTTAACCGTTGACAAATTTTACTAAAAGAAACCCGTAGTCACCAATGATATTTGTTTCCATTATTTATGCATCTTGCGACGTACCTATCTGTCTTGAACTCCACGACCACAAATTTGTAGCTCTGGTCAATGTGATATTCTTTTATAGCGGATAAACTGGTCTCTTTTGTATGAAAACACATGCGTTCATACAACTCGAACTAAATAGTTTGAGCAACTCTACTAATTGATTGATTAGGATGTGTCGATGATGTCAGAATAGAATTGTTGTCATGCTCATCATTTTTACTAAAATCATGAACCATATCCTGGATGATAGGCTCACCCTGTTTTGTCTCTTAACACAGCCATTGTCTACAGTTCTATTTAGGAACTGGGTTTACAATTTCGGGCTGTCCAGCATCTACTTTTCTTTGTAATAAGCTGCTTGAGACTTTTGCAGAATTTTAGGCCTGTCCTAGTAAATTCCAGGATCATTTCCTCCTAATAACAAAGGTTCTGGTTTGCTAAAAGAGGTGAAATTTTTGTTGCAATCTTCTGTCTTTGCAATTTTTTGGTCAATATTACTAAAGAGAAATGCAATTACAACAAATTACTCTTAGGTTATAGTTTTCCTACTTTGTCTTCTTTTCTTGAGAGTACTTTTTTATATTCTCTATCAACAAATTTTTCTTTGTTGGACTCTCACATCCACTAGAAATAAGGATGAATTACAATATATAAATCGGGTGCAATTGTCATCTTTTAAGCGAGTTTAGTGAGTTAAGCCTAAACTCACTTTTTAATATGATATCAGAATCTATCATAGTAGTAATGTTTGTTTAGTTTATTGTTTCACCTACTATTTGGCTGTTGTTAAATACCTCCACTTATATTTGGTCTCACATTTGAGACGTATATACCTTGATGTGAAAGAGTGTTCAGGAGATCCCACATCTAGGAATAAAGTTGAATTATAATATATAAGTGAAGGTTGAATTATAATATCCTCACCTTATAAATAATTTTGTGAGATTGAGTTAGACTTAAACTCATTTCTTAATATTCTTCTTCCTAAATAAAATTCATCTATATCCAAAAACTGAAAGCACCAGAAGTATCAAATATATTAAGCAAGCATACAAATGCATGATGGGGACCTAGAAAACATGTTGCACCAAACAGCAACATGGAATAAGAGAGAGAACACTTATGTTATGGCACAAATCAAATCAAACTGCTTAAAATGAGTCAGTGTGCCTCATGATGATACACACCTGAGCTAGCTCATGTCGTGCAGATATAAGCCTTTTGAGGACATCAACATTTGCCTGTGGAACAGAATTTCCTCGTATATATACCATTTTCCTAACCTTAAAATACAGAGAGAAATTGACAGATATCCATTAGTTAATTACAGCAGTGAGTTAGTTAGGTTGAAGAAAAAAGCATGTTGCCCACAAATAACAGGGGAAGTTAATAGCAATATTTTTAAAACCAAATTGATTATTGAACAGGTTAAAGTACTACTTCAAGGTTCAATGTTCGAACTACTAGAAATAAAATAATATTTTAATAAAATATATAATATGGGAATAAAAAATATATAACAACTCCATAATATGCATTCCAAGTCTCAAGGTTTCACACCAGTTAAGGCCTCAAATGTGTGAAAAAATGCAATAATGTTAATTCTATTCAACTATCACATTTTTTAAGTTGAGATTATTAAAATAAAAAAATATTTTTTTTTAATAATTTGGTTTAAACTGATATTTTACTAGATTTTCCAGTTTTTGACTGGTCATTACAGAGGTTCAAATGGATTGTACGTGGGACCAGTTCACTGATTTTTTATTTATTTATTTATTTGGAGCCTTTGGGCATTTAAAGGCTCAGACCTTTAAGTTCTGCAGCATTTTATCTGTGGAATTGAGTTTTATCCCCATTAATTTATAGTTCAAAAAGTGGGTGGGAAAAAACAAGTTCATTACTTCATGGATCATTTGAGAATACTAGAAGAATTCATGAGTACTCTAGACTCTAAATACTATATTATTTAGAAGATGAGATGTGATTACAAATGCTTTTAGTTCACATGAACTTACTGGACAGTCCTTAATAGGACTCGTGAGTAATCCTTACTAGTAGTATCAGCATACTAAGGTAAACTTAAAAATCGACAAATAGATACCTTTTCATCAGATGAATATTGTAGTACAGAAGCAAGAGTTTGTGGGTCTGTTGTAATCCGAAATCCTTTCTCTTTAAGGGTGCCCCTGGACCCTGATAAATCCTTGGTTATTAATGATTCTGACCGATGTATAGGCTTTACAAGATAATGCAAATTCTTGGGGATGCGAGAAGAAGGATATATATCAACAGTTCCTGGGTCCATGACAATATTTTCATTGTACCTAACCAAACCAAGAAATTGTAAACCAATCAAGATCAGAAAATAAGTAAGCCTAATTCAAACATACAACAGATTACTTTTGAGGAGAATAAGTAATGAAGTAATGTCTGAATTGAAATCACATTGAAACATTCACAAGCATGATCATTAGTAGTCAGATACAATTTATAGCAATGATAGGATAAGAACCTTACACGAACCATGTCATAAAAGTTATCTATTGCAGTTGGAGGATAATAAACCCCACATTAGAATCCCATACTTACAATGTGGGGCTCAAGTCTCATACCTTGCAATTGGATCCTAAGTACTTGCACCCCACCACACTCTACAACTCTAGTACCCAGACAGGGTAAACACTGCAATGCTGGCAGCACCACTTGTGCCACTCGTTTGCAGCTTAGAGGCACTGGAAGACTCAAAAACCAATTGAAAAGCAACTAGTTGTTACGGAGGGTGAAACAAGTCAAAACTAATAAGAACTTACACAGGAAAAGGACTGTAAAGTTTGAGTTCATTGCACACTAGAAGGTTGCTTGGGCATTAGAAAGTCCAAACAACATCACAAGGAACTGGAAATATCCTTGATGTGTTTTAAAAGTTATCTTATGGATGTATGCTTCATTCATTAAGATTTGGTGGTAGCCCTTAAACCTATCTTCGAAAAATATCATGTCCCATGTAATTTATCCTACAATTCCTCAATCAGTGGAATTGGTACCAGTTTACCAACATAAACGAAAAATAAGGGGAAAAGACACTAGATATATAAACTTATGTTTTGGAAACAGACTGCTTCCACTATAAAAGAAAATTATTCAGTTTTCATAACAAGCAACAGAATTGTCACTGCAACCAATGCATCAATATAAGTTATAAGCATACTCTCTGCATAGCTGAGAAATATCAATATTTAGCTTGTTCACTCGATCTAATTTCTCTGCAAAGAAAGTACATCACATAAGAAACAATTTATAGATAAAAGTTCCCCAGATCTTTATTGTGAGTAAAAGATGCAATTAAGAGTAAAATAATTACCAGAGCATAGATTAATTCCACCCCTTTCAAAGTCAACACGTAAGTTTCTCACTCCCCTTTTAGCTTCCTCAGAAAGCACATGACATTCTTGCTCAGCTTTCTTAATCGCATCATATAGATCATGATTTGTGTTCAGATACTGCATAGCAAAACGAGAAAATAATGAGCACAGGTGTTGGGGTTAGACCTCTGTGTAACTTCAGTAATCATTTGTTAATATAATGTCTGCATCTTACTTATAGAACTAGAGTGAAGACCAGATCTTCAGAGGTTAAGTTTACCACATGATTTTTTTCTCAAATCATGATTCATTAACAAGTTTAATCAAATAGTATACTTCTTGGTTTAGGGGGTTGTGTGATGTCAAATTGGTCGCTAACTCTAAAGCCTACACTCAGTTCTGTCATGATAAAAAATTGAATGCACTCATGTTCAATTTAAGGTGTTTCTTCAGGCTTTAAGGTCAGACATAACTAATCTGTCTCACTTCAGCATTCCAACCAGCTACGATTTTGTCCTTAATGCCATTCTATTGCTTACATATAAACTTTACAAGAACTAAGCATTTGATCCACTTGGATTCAGATAATAATCCATCCAACAGCCTAACCAAATGCCATAGTGATCATATTTCCTTCCAGTATTAAATCAAACTTGTTTTCCACAACAATATAAACATAGACAATGATGGATAAAATTAAAAAGTAATATCACAGTTTCCCTGTACTGTTATTCTATTTCATCAATACTACTACTTAATGTCAACAACATAAAACAATTAAAATGTGATCTTTGCCTTCAGAATTGTGGGACTACAAAATGGTCAAGAAGTGTTTCTTTCCCATTCTATCAAATAGAAAATATCAATTAGAGAAAGATACCAATACACTCTCTAACATATCCTTTCGAACGCAATCCCATTGATTGAAATTCACTAGAAATCACAAAATTTTGTGACTCCACTCCTGTCATTTGACTAGTCTCAAAAGATCTACCGTTTTGAGTAAATTTTAACTATTAGTATAGCGTGGACACACTCACATGCATGGCTATGCCATGTACATGAACACTAGAAGGAAAATATAACCAAAGTACATGGCTATGCCCATGCACACACTCAAACTTTAAACACTTACGCAACAGCACATGATTTTTCATTTTTCTTAGGCTATGCTTATGTTAAGTTTATTAACAATAAAAATAAAGAAAAACAAACAGTGAGCATCACCGGTCACCTCACATGTAGATATTCATTAATTCTCATCGATGCCTTGCTGGCCTCCTCAACAAACTCTCTGATTTACCCAAAAAAAACAGAAACATAATTTCAATCATGAAAGAAGCATTACAAAATATAATAGCCAAAGATTTCATCAGTCATTTACCAGACAAAACAACAACAGTGTGAATTAATTAAAAAGAGAAACCAATTGCTACAACCACTAATAATAAGAATAACAACAACAACAATCTACTCATATTATAAATTAGAATTCACAACTTAGTGTAGGACTCTCATTCTCTATAACAGAGATTGTCAATATATTTTTCTCCTCTCTCTTTCTGAGGTGCATTAACCAAAAAGTTTCTTTCTCAAACTATTCTCCTTGTATAGTCAATTTTATTTGTCTATCTCTTTTAACTCACCTTCCCTTATCTCCATCTTTAAATCCAATAATTTTTTTAAAGACATTGACTAGTTAAAAATAACCTTCTAAATTCTTATACCAGAGTTTAAATTGTTTATTGTAAATCCAAAATATAATTTAAACAACAAAAAATGTTTTATTTATAACCAATTCTAAATGTTAAGTATCAAACATAATCCTGATAGGGCAAAAGCTAGAATACTAATAATAATAATGGTAACAAGAAGAGAACCTGTCAGGGTGGGTATGCCTACACAATTCAGCAGAGTCGACAACAGAGCATACCTGAGAAGTGAAACATGCAAATTGAAATACATGTAAACAAGAGAGTAAAAGAGTGATTACAACAAGTAAAGCACTTATTCTCAAGATAGTTGAATCGGGATACAAAGTGTGAATTGGAAAGCCTATTTTTTGAATTACAAATTGAACCATATTGTGAATATTAAGATTCAGGATCAATAGAAAAAATAGCACACATACATACACAAATATGTGTGTATAGAACCACAAATCCAACAATAAAAAAATCCACAAACCCATGACCAACAACTTAAAAACATAACTATAGCATCATTCTAACAAAAAGAAACACAAGAAATGAAAACAATATATTAACACAACTCTATGCCTATCTGTTGAGATTTTTAGCTTAAAATTGCAGCCCAATTTACCTAGCCTAAATAAATTAAAAAATAACAAACAGAGGAGGAGTTTTAAAATCTCCACGACACAACTTAATCATCTACACGTGAGTTTTAGAAAAAAGGCAATGTAAATTTTTTAAAGCACCCAATTCAGAGCACCAAGCTTCCAAATCAATCAAATTGGTGGGATTTTATCAACCACCATGCTCAATCACTCTCACTAAAACAACTTACAGTATCAGAAATCTCATCCATTGCTCGCATAACTTCAGCAGCTGGCTGTTTCGTACGAATGTAACTGATTAGTTCTCCAGACCTAACAATCCACAAAAATCTAAATCAACCCTGGTGGTCATGGAACCATTACTAGTAGTAATAGAGATTACGTGCGGATTGTTTAACACTTTAGTTGTTAACCAACAAAACAAAAGCACATTTCTCATTACAACCAGATAGACACGCATGCAACAATTAACTCGTACAGCAAATTATCAACAATTCCACAAACGTCAATGCATAATGAGGGAAATTGTTTTCATATACTCCCTCTGCGTCAAATCTAGCAAAGGTTTTTGTTTGTATTCACCTGTCATTTTAAAAAGTCAAGACAGCATTAATTACTCTTTTGACAATCACATCCTTCCTCTTCACCTAATTTCTAATTAATTTATATATATAATCAAAAAACAAATATTAAAATCCTTGGTTAGAACGACAACACCTTAAACCACACGCGCAAAAGAACGGAGTGATCATATACGAAATTCATAGCAGCAGCAACAGTAATTGAGTGTAGACTATTTTACCTTTTCTAGGCTAAACAATGAAACAAATGCCCGTTTATCAAGTACATAAGTACGAGAATTAGCCAGTATAATAAATTATGAACAATTTAACACACTTCCACGCATAATAAGAGAAAATATATATCAAACCTAGCACAATACAAACGCTGAAACGCACTCATGCATTAGCATCAGTTTAAACAGTAGTAATAACATTAATTGTGTGAGGAACACGATTCGATAAGATAGATACCTTTGAATGGCTTCATCGACGAAGGATTGAAAGCCTTTTGCTGTCTTCAAATGAGGGAAGCCATAGAGACCGGCGGGAGCGGACAACGCACGAACAGTGACGGAGAGAGGATTCCGTTTATTCGGACGGAAAATCAACGAACTGCCTCTGCTCACCACCACTCTCCACATCGTACCGTTCAGCTTCTAGCTCACTCAACTCGTTCAAAACGCAGCGTCACTCAACTCGTTCAAAACGCAGCGCACACACCTGGTTAAATATGTTAAATGAACCGCTCACTGGACCCAAACCATCCGACCCGACCCGACCCAGATTGGGATCTGGACCGAAACTTGTGCTATTTTTCTTCCAAACGCAACAACTAAAAGAATAATTGTAAATTTGATTTTTCTTAGCCATTGGATCCCAAACTAGCAATTTGAAAATTCTGAGCAGTCCTTTTAGTATGGTTGATTCCTTGACCTTTTATCACAATTAGTTTAAATTATTATATTAATAAAATGAATAATGATGAAATTTAAAATGATATATTTGAAAATAAATGTTGGTGTTAGTTTTAATTAAAATTTTATTCTAGTCTATATTTTAAAATTGTATATAATTTGTTTAGCATAAGAAAGTAATAATGTGTAGGATGCTCTAGATTTTCCTGATATGCAGTAACCTCTAACAGTTTCACAATAATATTTATAATTGGATGAAATAATCCAATTGCATTGAAAAGCACTCTTTTTAAATATATTTAATTTATTTTGAAAAAGCTTAACGTGAAAAGATCATTATGAAAAACATATTCAGAATTGAGATTTTAATTATAAAATGTAGAATTCTATATAGTATTTACAATTCAAATTCGACACACAAAATCTAGAATTGCAAAATAGAATGTCTAATAAAATTATAAAAAATGTGTAATTACAACTTTTTTTTAATACTAACTCTTTAGTTTCTTTCGTTAATGAATTCAATTCAAACTTAATCTTAATTAATGTAATTATTATATCTTAATTGTGAGTGATGATATCATTCAATTAAAAATTAATTTAATTAAAATTCAAAATAAATTTTAAATTTAAATAAAAATTAATAATCTTTATTGTACTATTCATATTCTTAATTAAATACAAATTTCAATTTCAATTTAAAAAAACCACCATACAATTAAAATTAAAAATAAATTTTAAATCTAAGTAAGAATTAAGAGTCTTTCTTTATACATGATTCATGTTATATTTTTGATTAAGTTAAACAAATTTTAATTTTAATCAAAATCAAATAAAAGTAAGATATTTTTAATAAGCATCTTTTTTATTTATTTTATAACATTCCTTAAGTACTTTCTATTATATATATATAATAGTAAAATCTATTATCCGTATTATAATTTAATGATTTACAATTTTATAATAATTCTATTTATAATATCGATTTTAACTATCTTTATATTTTACAAAATTTAATCTAAATATTATATAATTCTTTTAAGTGTTCAATTTTTTTTAAAAACAAAAATACCAGATACTTAAAAGAAAAATAACATGTTAATTTACATTTTGAAAAATAACACTATCATTACATTTTTCTCAGAAATTATTTGAAATCGAGTTTCCGATAAAAACATTCATATAATAAAATAGAGAACTAAATTTCTCGAATGAAAATACAAATTTTACCAAAAGAATATTGTCAAATTAATTAAACTTCGTAACAAATTAATTTTTTTTATAAAAATAACACATTACTTTTTATTTCTAAACAAATTTCATTGCTTTTGGAATGATGATTTCCAAAAACTATGATCATCAGGAATCACAAAAAAATATTGCTGATAAAGGCCCCTAAGATCATTATAACCTTAATCAATCATAACAAAATTATATCAATACTCATCAAAATTAAATTTTAATAATTAAAAATTAAAGCCAAACTAACATTGAATACCAATCCAAATCTCTGTAAAGTTGTATTTGATTTAATATGGTATAGTGGTGCAATTTGAAACAATCTTGAAATTTAATTTAGATATAAACATAAAAAGATGGCAGAAAAGAATAGAATTAGATATTAAATTAAGGAGGAATCTACACTGAGAATGCAAAAATTTGTTTGCAATAATTTAGGAGTAAGATTAAGATATATTTTCTTTTCATAGAGCAATATTTTATAGGAACTTATATTTGGAAATCAAGACTATCACATTGGAAAAGCAAAATCTCAGATAAAATTTGAACAAATAAATCTAATTCAATTTAATTTTTAAGCTTAAGTACAACATCAAAGCTGAATTTTTCCCCTTCTACAAAAGTAGTTTCAAGATCTTCAAAGCTTTGCTCAACTCTCAGGTCCTTGCTAACTGTCAAACCCTCCTGCAATTATTTTTTCCAGAAAAATTGGTATTAACACATAAATCAGAAGGTTTGAAGTTCTTATCTATCAAAAAGATGTTAGAAAGAGAACAAGGTTTATTAATTATAAATTGCAATTTAAAAAAACATGGTAGGGTAGATTTGGTATATACATAGCTTGCATAAACCAAAAACTGTTTTGAAGTTATAGAATGCCCTCAACTCCTCATTTATTAAAGCACAAAGGGATTAAACCATTAAGAATATGCTTTGACAAATTTCTAAGTAAGCACTTCTAAAAACATTAACAAGAAAAATAATTAAATAAGGTTCCTTTTAAGTTAAAATTAACTTATCTACAAGCTAAATAAAAATTTTAAAAAATTATATAAAAGAAATTTTACAAATTATCTATGCATAAACTAATTTTAGCTTATGAAGAAAATCATCTCATCATTTTTTTTTTTCTTTTGGAGTGCTAATGAAGAAATTGTCCAAACAAAACACACCACAACAATAAAGAGCAAATTTTGAATGTGTAAACACTTACATTCAACTACAAAGTTGAATCCATTACAACTACTTAGATTACATATATTAATTACTTGACCGTTCAATCAGTAAATCAAAGGGTATGATATTTGGCACATGAATTATTAAATTTACACAATCACTCCCAAAAATCTATTGCCTAGTGCACATTGTCCCCTATGATCTAAAACTTGTGGGGGATGCTTCTTGCAAGGCTTTTTGTTAATATTTTAATTGATCTTTGTATAAAGGAATGGAAGAATATGAACAAGTTTATTCAGAGTGGTTATTCATAGAAGGATCTTCCCCCTGGCCATCATTATTATACTTAATTTTTCCCCTTTTATGCTATTACCTACATAATACTCTTGAAAGACAAAATTAAGAAAAACTAGATTTCGCATATGGTAAATACCTTCTCTACATATTCAGCCATAGTTGAGTTGATTATCTTCTTGATAACTTCCTTGAAAACTTTGGAAGGTCCAAGCACCTCTAATAAAATGTCTTTTGGTATCTGTTGAACACAAAACATAATACAACCATACATTGAATTGATATCCTTTATATCAAAGACTAGAGCATTTCAATTTGCATATATGTAGTTGAACTAAATTTGCATACAAGTATAATCACCTTTACACAATGCTAGCGGGTAATTAATAATCACAGGATCAAACTTGTCCCACACTTTGTGTAATCACAATGAGACAACAAAATAATAACTCCCATTAAAAATATAATGAGAATACACTAATAAAAAATAATCTGACATATATTGTGGTTAATGATGTATTGTCTTGCCTTTGTGTAGACAATATATGATTTGAGTTGTTCTTTTGATATATCAACATTTAAATGAGCTAGCTTAGTGTTTGTTTCTGAACCTGATCTTCTTTTTTTGACACTAGAGCAGATGACTTTACTGGTACAAAGGTTCTTGAAGGAAAGCTTTGTGTGTGTGTGTGTGAGCAGATGGCTTTACTGGTACAAAGGTTCTTGAAGGAAAGCTGTGTGTGTGTGTGTGTGTGTGTGTGTGTGTGTGTGTGTGTGTGTGTGTGTGTGTGTGTGTGTG
>Ga0099824_1009623_pt1 | contig 11786 bp, 7 predicted proteins | sample SiratrowhiteBW_FD_76837 | JGI IMG/M metagenome (GOLD analysis project Ga0099824, IMG submission 76837) | Root nodule microbial communities of legume samples collected from California, USA - Siratro white BW | ecosystem: Host-associated > Plants > Roots > Nodule | place: USA: California... | reverse complement strand
TTAATTTTTCACCACTCTCATTTTTTTAATCCAAATATTTTTTTTTTTCCCTTTTTTTTTTTTTTTTTTTTTCGTTCCTTTTTCTTTCCTTGTTCGCCCTCCGTGCAGTTCAAAGAAGACACTCCTAACATATTTTTATGATAACAACCTATACTTTTCTTTCATATCATATGATGACGTGTACTATCAATACAAATAAGAGAAGTGACTTATTATTCATAATTCCCTAGATCGCGTGATAAATGATTTAACCTAATTGGCACGTGAATAATTGAATAAAAAAAACTTAAATCAAAATATTTAATTTATTAGTTACTTAATTTAGAAAAAATTATTAAAAATAATCAAAGTAAAAGTGGATTATAATTAAAAACACATAACCTATTTATACATATACATATTTTTAATGAAAAGGATTAAGGACTTGTTCACTTGATCTGCCCCTCTTTATAAGGCTGCTTTTATGCTTCTTTCAGAATGCACCTTACCAAAGCATCCTCTATTCTTTTAAACTTTGTTTGGGTGAAGAATTGAATTTGAAGTAATGGATTTAAAAGAATTGGAATGAATTATGTGTGGATGGTAAAATTATTTAAATTAATGATAAGATTTGAAGAAAATGTTTGTAAAAGTTTGGAAATGATTTGATAGATGTTACAGATTTTTTTATTTTTTTAATTGATATATTTGTAAAATTACTAATTGACCCTTATGGAATAAAATGGTATAAAATTAAATATAATGAATTTATTGTGTGAGATTTTTAACTTTTAAATATAAGATGACAAAAGTTTTCTATATGTCATATGGTATAAGGAGTATTTTGTAATTTTCAAGGTCATCGTCCACTTATAAGAGTATTTCGTAATTTTCAAAACACTTATGAGGGGTGTTTCGTAATTTTCAATTACATGTTTACAAATCCCTTCATGTGAGCAAGGATCCCATTTTGCAAATCTTCTCTAGTTCATCCTCCCAAATTAGTTCAACCAAACAGACTTTATCCACATAACTCCATCTTCATTTACAATGAAACCATCCAAATTAATTCAACCAAACACACCCTTAAAAAAAGAAAAACAATTGAATATAACTATCAAGAACTAACTGGTATAGAATTTGAATAAATTCATATTGTTTTCTAATGAATGATTCCTCAATGATGGATGTAAATTAAGCTTAAACCATTTAAAAGGATTAAGTGATAGATGTTATTATTTAATGAAAACTGGGTGGGGTACGTGTGAGGAATAGGAATAGGAATATTATCGCAATGATAGCAGGTAAACATTCCCCATATTGGAGGAAAAGTATAAATTAAGTCATAAAATTGGGTATCAGCTGTTATTATCATGTGACCAAGACCAATAAAATGCACTAAAAAATGAAGCATACTTTGTGGAATGGAATTAATGATGGATAATGCATGGCACGTGATTGTCTCCTAATAGATGGAACAGAGGGCACGTTCTCTGCAGGAAAGCAACAGCACCAGTGCAAGAAACAAATCCAGCCAACTACAAACAAAATACACGGCCCCTCAGAAAACACCATCTTTATTTAACTGAATGCACCCCAGCAACATGATGAATGTTATAGAATCTCCACTACTACCATGTTCATGATTATTTATTTTGGAATTCAGCAGTTTTGTTTTCTCATCTTAAATTAAATTATTAAAGACTGTGTTTATAAATTATCAGTCAACAATGTGATACTTTTTACTGCTAAAAAAAGTTGGTAGTTGTTTTTTCATGCTTAATATGCTAACTTTAAATTAGAGATACTAGTCTAAAACATGAAGACAATAAGTTAGAAATTTTACTGATATAACTAAAATAAAAGTACGAAGCCTTACTTAAGTTTTACCTACCTTATAAAAGGATTTAAACTAAAATTTTATAATATATTAGATACTCAAAATAAAAATGAGTAATATATTGGAGACTTAAAACTTCTGTCAATAGTCTAAATTAAAACCCTCAAATTTCAATCCTCACCTATTTGTTGTCTCTTTCCTTTTCCTTAACTCTATTTCATTTTCTCATAGACCAATGCTCTTGTTTATGTTAAGTGTTTTCCTCTCTTTAAAACCCTGCACTACTTTCCACTTTATCAAACCCTGTGTATTTTAAGTCCTGAGTTCGAATTTTTCTCTACGCAGTGCACATTGTGATGTCTTCAAAGCAATTTTCGTAGTACACGTCTTGCGAAAACAATGCATAGCATAATATATATTTTGAGATCTTTAACTTCAATAGTCATTAAAAAAAACTCTATCCAATGTTAGAAGTTGTACTCAACATAAAATTTGAACCTTTGGAAAGCATATTGATAAGATCTGAATCTCATATTAAAGGAGAACTTTTGTGATTATTTTGCTTAAACTATTTCTCTTGGGTAAAAAAAAAAAACACATTTTTAAATAAATTAGGATTGAAAAAGTGCTAATATTTATGATCTTCTTTTTATGACTTCAAGTTAATCAAGTTGTTTATAATTTGAAGCACAACTTAAATTTTTTTTATCTTCTTTTTGTAAGACTTAAATTATAAATCTTAAATCCTAAACACTAAATTTTTACCATATTAGGATTTATAATCTTTCTGGATAAAAAAAACACATTTTTAAACAAATTAAGGTTGAAAAAATACTAATATTTATGATTTTTTTTACAACCTCAAGTTAATCAAGTTGTTTATAATTTGAAGTACGACTTAAATTTTTTTATGTTCTTCTTATAAGGCCTAAATCATAAATTTTAAACTCTAAACACTAAACTTACACCATATTAGGGTTTATAATTTTTTTTTTTATAAAATATAGCACTTGATTGTTTTGCTTTTTACAACTTAAATTGTGTTTCTTTTTGTGGGCAAAAAGCACATCTTTAAACAAATTAAGATTTTAAAAGAGTTATTGTTTATAATCTTCCTTTTACTGCTTAAGTCAATATTTTTACTGCTTTAAGTCAGTTTTTTTACGCCATTGTTGCCTTTTTTATGCATTCAAAACTTTATTTATTGTTTAAATGATTTGATATTTCAATATTTATATGTCTTCACAAATGTTGTTCTTTTCGTAAAATCTTGTCACCGCACTACTGTCAATATCGTAGAAGCAAATCCACTCTAAACAGGAAGTGGATCCCAAAAAAAAAAAAATGGAATGTCATCACCAAGGTTATACAATTGTGGTTTGTGACAGATTTCGGTGAATAAAAGTTCTTATATTTACTCAAAATTTGTATTATTCTTCTCTGAGTTGAAACTTCTTTACTTAAAATGTGTATTGTTCTTTTCTTTCTTGCAAGGAGTTAGAATCCATGTTTCAATTAGAAAGACTCTAATTTATAATATTTCAAAATAAAATCATTAAGGGTAGTGTGTATTCTATCCAATCTTTGAACCTTGCCTCAAACGGTGAGTATAACAAAATAACCCACAACCCTTATAAAATTAACTTCCAGTTTGGAATAAAGGTAGCTTTAAGTGATAATACATTGGTATCAAGAATAAACTCACAGTATATACCTCTTTTTGTACTTAATGCTCCTGGTTTTGAGACAGACTACTTAATTAGTAAGTTAAAATATGATGGTTGAAAATTATGTAAAGTTAATTAAATTTTTGTAGTTTAATGAAGTTGTTTTATGTAGATATCATGGGAGTATTCACAAGCATTGGAACTAAAAGACAGTTGGAAAAAAATGGAAAAAAATGGAAAAAAAAGACAGTTGAATGTGATTTTCATAAAGATTGATAAGTGATATATTTGTTCTATTTAAAGATTTAAAAATAATCTTGTGCTTTTGAAATTGTTTAACCAATGTACTTTTACACAACAATTTTCCAATTGAATGCACTATGTTTGGAACTATGTTGATAAACTGAATGCATTTTTTGCGTCTTGAGTTCACAATGTGGTTATAAATCTACAGTTTGACAAAGTCAAGGTTTTTCAAGGTATATTATTCTATAGAAACAATTATATTTTGTTTTTGTACAATGTATGAAGTTTCATTGTTTTCATTTACATTGTTTTCTTTATATACTAAGATAAGATGAGATGTATGTTCAAAATTGTAGTGATTGCACGAAAAGACTTTACAACGTCAATTATGAAGAGGCAACACAACTTAAAAAAAAAAAAAAAAAGGTAATTTTGTAGGTCATATTTGCTATGTTATGTAGTCTAATGTTTATGCTTATATTGTATATGATGTGTATAGGTACTAACTCATCATCCTAAGGATAAGCCAGTTGTTCGAATATTTTAAACAGAGCATTGAAGATTAGTTCCTTCACCTCACACCTAGAAATACAATACAAGAGCTAAACGATTGTAAAGAAAAAGGTAATATTGTATAACACTGCTATAGTTTTTAAGTATTAAAGTAGCCATGAGTTTGCTAATTTTGTTGTATTGTTACAGGTTATTTTTTCACCATTTCTTCACTCATTTATAGAGTTACAGTTCTTTTGTCATTTTCTCTAATTCCTCTTTCTTTCACTTGAACGACACCAGCAATATACAACACACAAAATATACTCGGACATAGGACTAAAGGGAAGTTCAATACTTTTCATTTGAAGGAGTTTAGCTTTTGCAATTGTATTTAGACAATTTTAAACAATACCTTTACAAATATGGTTTATTCTTTAAAGTTGCAGTTAAGGTTACACTTATAATAATTTTAAAATGCGGATTATTCCTTTAGAACACATTTATAATATTTCTTTCAAACGTATGAATGTATTAAGTCACTAATTTATTTTGGACATTATTATTATAATATAAAAATATAATAAGTCATATAAACTATTAAAAGACTATTTATTCAACTTTTACAAAATAATTAAATAAATATATTAAAGATAATTAAATAAAAATAAATGTCAGTTTCGTAATTGAATATAACATAAATAAAGCTTATAACATTTAGAAAATATAATGTATAGTTAAAAACATAATTGTATGACTAAACGTACTAAAAAGTATAGTTTAATGTCACCTAGTACACTTTCAAAATTAAAAGAATTTATAACTTGTAACTAACAAAATAATTTAATTTACTTCTATATTTTTCGAATTCTCTTCTCCAAATCATCTTTAACTTTATCTTGCAAAAAGGTAAAAATAAAAAATTTTCAAGTTGTGAAAGTAATATTTGTTCTTTACTTCCAACTTTAATATCTATGCTACTTCAGACATGAAATAAAAAAGACTTCACTTCCTTACATTCAACTCATCTCATGAAACAACTCTTAATATAAGAGAATAATGATAACTTCAAAACGTGTAATAAATATCAGTTTCTTCAAAGAATATTTGTCTCTACACTAAATGAGTCAGCAAATTTTTCTTAGGATATGATGGAGTTTCCTGTTTGTACTTGCATGAGTGAAAATAGTTGTACAAGTTGTTATGACCTCTTTACTTGAGTTGTTCGTATAAAATATATAACAAATTTTTTTAAGAAACTAAATGTTTAAAACCTTTAAGAAAGGGTTTAAAACTTCCAAAATACCGATGAACCACTCTATAAACCACCAAAAACCAATTAACCACTTTGGAAACCACAAAAAATTAATTAACCGTATTTGATGACATGACACATGAGATTTTTAACATTTGAAAATGTTTAACAATCCCTCGTCATTTTCAACATGTTAAGTACAAATCAATAATCCAAGAACAACTTAAACATTATATGCATACATAATTATATTTTACAATTTGAACCATTAAATTGTGAAAAATTTCATTACATCATATCAGAATTACATGGTAGAAAGGCTTTGAATCAAAATTATATTTGATATGTAGCATAAACAATTCACGCATACAACTTGCACAAAAAACTTTCTTTAACACGTTCAACATGGCTCTTATGTCCTGTATCTTTCATGAATGTTTTTGGAGTCAAACCCTTTAACTCCATAAAAAAATGGTCGTACTTCACATTCAAATAAGTGGTCTTCATTCTAGCATCCCGACAATTTAAGCACCTTTAGAAAATCATTAAGAGATTAACCAAACCTCCCCATTTGACAAGCAGATACAAAACACTAAGAATCTTGGGATGACAATTAATTGTAGTTCTTATAATCATTTTAATGACTTACTTTGACTACATTGAACTCAAAACTTAGCCTACTGTCAAGCATTGAGTTGAGTTTTCATCATTGATGATTTTCAGTCATGAGCTTGAGGCTCACCCCATTGATGTTTTATTTACCAAGTCTCTTGGTAATCCTTTAGTGAAAGGATCTGTCAAGTTTTGACTATATTTCACATAGTCAATTGTAATAACTCCATTGGTTATTAATTCTCTGACACAAGTGTGTCTTAATTCATAATAAAATGATTAAGGATTTTTTCCAATTCATAAAATTGCTCCATCACAGGCCTTTCTTTAACTATTTTAAAAAATATTAAAATTTAAGAGAAGAAATTCTTATTGGTTGTATCCTCTTTCATATACCTCTTCTCCAATTTTTCTCATAACTCCTTGGCAAACTTGTATAACTCGAACAATGAGTTACTTATTGCATTCAGAATATGCCCCCTACATGTGTTGTAATCAGTTTCTTATTTCTGCCTCCTCCTTAGTTGATCAATGATTTCATTTTTAGATTCATCTGGCCTTGGTTTCTTAATGACATACACCAAATGAAGTGAAGTCAGTTTCTCATCAAAATGATCCAATTTGATGATATTAGCAGTCAGGTTCTTGATTGAGTCATCACGCAAAATATTTCTTTATATTGTTAATACAAGAGGATAATGATGAATTCAAAACATGTAACAGATGCTACTTTCTAAAGAAATATTTTTTCTCTATAGTGCATGGGTCAACAAATTTTCTTCAGGATACGATGAAGTTCACTGTTTGCACTTGCAGGAGTGAAAGCAGACACAGTCGTACAAGTTTTTCTGACCTCTTTACTTGAGTTATTCATATAAAATATAAAATAAAAACTTAAAAAAAAACTAAACACTTAAAACCTTTAAGAAATGGTTTAAAACTTCCAAAATACTGATTAACAACTCTGGAAACCAGCAAAAACTAATTAACCACTTTGGAAACCACCAAAAACTAATTAACCGTATTTGATAACATGACAAATGAGACTTTTAACATTTGAAAAATATTTAACAAAAACTTCAATCATTATTTTGGTACCATACACAAGGTTAAAAGAGTGAATTGGAGTATGTATAACATATTTTATCATATATTTAAAGAAAATAAAAAACTAAAAATTAAATTGCACAATAATTACTTTGTATGTAATGATTTTTATTATATATCAATAATATTATATCTTCAAAATAAATTATGTATCATCCAACTATTAATTTTATTAATTTTAATCATATTCATACAAATAATAATAATAATAATGTAATATTAATAATATTAATTACAACAATAATAAAATTATTAATATTAATAACTTTGGTATTAATATTAATAATATTCTTATTCTTATTAACAATATTAATAATAATAATTGTAATAGTAATATTATTATTATTATTACTGATATTAATAATATTATTAGTAATATTAATAATATTAATAACCATATTAATAAAAATAATATTAAATATAAGGTTAATAATAATATTAACAACAGTAATAAAATTAATATTAAATATAGCATTAGTAGTAACATTAATAATATAATATTAATAATGATAATAATATTAATAACATTAATATTAAGATTAGTAATAATAATATTATTAATATTGTTATTAATAATATCAATATTATTGACATAGTAATAATATTATTATTATTAATATTAATAATATTATTAATAATAATAAAAATAATTTTAATAAAATTAATCATCAATATTATCTATAAAAAAAAATATCTATGGATCTATAGATAATTACATATAGATAATTACATATAAATTTTTCTGTTGATAATTGTATACTAATTTAAATTCGTAAGTATTTATAAATAATGTTAAATTTATTTACACATTTTTATCAGCATGTAACTACCTACATATTTTTGTAAATAAAATTAATAAGTAATTACTTATAAGAAAGAGATTCTTAACTAAAATTGGTAAGTAATATTAAATTTATATACAAATAAAAAAAATCAGTAGATAATTAGAAAACTTGTAATTAACTATTTTTATTTTTCTTCCCTTAAATTTAGGGCGTATTTAATGAAACAAAAACTTAAAATAAAAATTAGTTATTGTCCAAATTTTATCTTTATCATTAGCATCTTGGTGATAATATATTTAAAACAAAGAAAACACTCATATTAAAAGTTGTACCACTTTTTGTTTTGTATTTTTTTTTTTAAACAATGAAGTGAAATAATTGTTCCTTTCTATTATTAGACATTCAAAACATGGAATGAATTTTTTTTCTTATTTCAATCCATCTCATTCTATCATAACATGATCTCCGTTTTCATTTCATTTCATTCTTTACCACTAATCTAAACACAAATAATTGAATGAATGCACTTAGTTCTTTTCTTTAAATAACATTAATTATACCAACGCTTAAATGAAAAATTACGCATGCTTTTTTTAATATCTGATTTTACATTTTGACAAGTTTTTTCTAAAATAAAAGATTTAATTAAATTTAATTTAAATTCATATTGTAAAATTCTTATACTACCAATTACATATTGTTTTTCATATAATTTAAAATGTAATTAATGGGATTTTCTTTGATAATATTGTCCGATTGTCAGATTTATTGGAAATTTTAAAAATAAAAACAATTCTAATTATTTTTTTAAAAATTATTGTTTATATTATTTATACTAATCAGGATTTAGATTATCTGAATCATCTACAATGATATCATCTCTAATAAACACTATAACCAATATTTCAAGATAAAGTATTTTATAAAGCATTAATTAGGTATTAAGGTTTCTTGACCAAGTTAACATAAGTTCATTCATATAAAAGTCTATTAAAATAGTTATAAAGAATTGGATGTTTATGAAGTCTTAGTGACTAGATGGTGAGAATGTCTTTACAAACCTATAATCGTATTTTAGTTAAGGAAATGTGAATGAGACATTTTGACAATTTCAGAATTAAAGATATAAGCAACCAGAGACCAAGTGAAAGAGGAAGTGTCAATCTTATAAAGTCATCTATGTCTTTGTAAGAACATTTGGTCGAACATTCTTTCTTTCTCAACCGACAACCCACCTAAAGAAGTCTCAAAGTTTGTGAACAAGTGGTCTCACAAATGCAATTTATATACCCAAGGCACCAAATATATCAATCTTTGTGACTCCATCACTTATTAGATCTTTTTAATTAGGTGGTCCCAAATAAGAATTTTTTCCACTCAACAACTGTAAGTAACAATTTTTTTTTTTCATAATCAGTAGTATGATTGACAAACCCCCTTGTCACCTCTATCAACTTGAGACTCTACGTTGCCAATCACTCCTTGAGCTTGCGAGTATATTAGGATAGTCAAGAAGATCTTGAGTCAAAAGTTTATATGGAACTTTTTCTTTTCACAACCTTTCGACTATATCTTGAGTCTATGGGGCCAATGTATTTGTCAAGATATATCATTTATTTACAGTGATGTCATCTCAAATTAACAATGTAAACAATATTACATAACTAAATATTTTATAAAACATTGCTCAAATATTAAGGCTATTTACTACAAAAACTAAATTGAGTTGATCCAAGCATACTAAAATATTATAAATGGGTTGACAATTTCAATATATGTACGGTCATTTATTACATATTCTAAATGTCTTGCTTATTTAAATGTTGAAATGTCTTGGGAGTACACTATCATATTTTGATCAAGATAATGTGGAAGAGATATTCACACAATTTTGAAAACTACAAGTAGATATCAAGTAAAAAGACAATATATGAACTATAAAATTATTGCAATCGTTATAAAAATCGTCATAAAGTACTATTTAAATTTGATTTTAGTACACCATAAAAAAAATAACACTACAAGTTTTAGTAATAGGACAAAAAGTGGTTAGAATTCTAAATAATATAATTTATTTCCTAATTAAGTGTCTATTATGATAGAGGGACCCATGACATTGGTGATGACTTTATGTAAACGAAAATAATTATAAGATTACAAGTTAGTTATAAATGTTGTAATAAGGACATTATGTCAATGATAATGTTGGTTGGAATTACAATAATACTAGTGGTAGGGGATACAGTGGTAATTATGATTGTTGTTACAGTCGAAGCTATGACAATTGTATCAGGGTGTCTAAAACTCAATAGCTACTTTAAAAGTTAAGAATTGAACTAATTCTGTTTTGGGTCAAAAGTTTATCCAAACCAACCTATTTTATGTTTATTTATGTATATTTATAATTTTTTAATTAATGTAGTCTAAAGTTATTTGACTTTTTAATTCGATTATTTTATTATAAATTTATTATTTTAATAATGTAATAAAATTGTTTTAAAATCGCATAGATCGAATCTATTTAAACTGTAAACATTTAACTTAATTACCAAACTGCATAATTAGTTCAAAATCAAGCAACATATGAACACCTAATGATGAATCATGTTACTAACAACTATAATAATTATAATCATTATAATATTGATTATTAGTACGAACAAAAGTAATATTGATTGTGATAATAAGTATTCCTTTTTAGGGGATAATAGTACAATGGTTAGTAATTACAGTTGCTATTAATTAATAGTAATATATAGTGATAATGAAATTAATGATGATTAGTTTGTTATAATGAATAATAATAATGGTTTTTTTAGTATTTAAAGAGAATACTATTAAAATAATGATAATTTTATAATTTAAAAAGTAAAATTAACCTATGGTAGAATAGATTTATGGTGGTTATTGCTTATTTGGGTATGCAATAAACTTATACTTTTATCTGAAAGCCATGGTTAATTTGAGTGAGAATGATGTAAATATGAAATATATGCAAATAAATAGTTGAATTTGTTTATTTTAAACTTTATAAAAAGGTTGAATTGGTTAAATTTTAATGTGGATTAATGTTGTTACGAATGGATAATACTAATTTGGTTGGTGATGTAATATTATTTTTTTTCTCTTTGTGTCGGTTTATTATATTTTGAATATTGACAAGTCTTAATCAGTTTGAATAGATATAATTATTAATATGATCAAAAAAATTAGATCTTCATTGTGTTTAAAACATATTATAAAATTAGATATTATAGAAATTGGTTCATGTAATAATTATGGTTAAAATATTTTGTTATTTTATTTGATTTTGAAATGCTCATATAAGTAAAAATTCCTCGCTCAAGTTATATATGAATTAAAAGTTGTCAAAGCGTATATAACTTAAGTGAGGAGTTACAATTTAAGTGATGACAAAATTATAGTTTGAGCAAAAATCAGAACTCAACTGAGGAGAGACTTGAGCAATTTCCATTTAATTAAAGAATATTGCTTAAATGAGACGATTTCCTCCAAACAACATTTTAACTTAGTTTGAAGTGTTTTAATATTCAAAGATCATATTATATATTATATCTTTTAGATGTTTTATTCGAAGAAATTATTGAATTATTAAAGAAATAATAAGTGACATAAATTGTGCGAATTAAATTATATATTGAGATTATGAAAATAATTGTATTTGTATATTAAAAATTATGTGGATGAATTGATTTAGTTATGAAATAATGTTTATAACTTTGAGTAATATAATATATAGAATTTGTACATCATTTAAATATATATATATATATATATATATA
>Ga0099824_1009617_pt1 | contig 11792 bp, 6 predicted proteins | sample SiratrowhiteBW_FD_76837 | JGI IMG/M metagenome (GOLD analysis project Ga0099824, IMG submission 76837) | Root nodule microbial communities of legume samples collected from California, USA - Siratro white BW | ecosystem: Host-associated > Plants > Roots > Nodule | place: USA: California... | reverse complement strand
GAACCTAGCAAGGAAATATATATTTATATTACACTCCTCGTGGAAAAAGTTTGAATTAAAAATCCCACTGAACAAAAATAGGAGAAATGAAAAAAAAAAAAAAAAATATATAATTTTTTTTTTTTTTTTTTTGTCTATAAAGGACTTGATGTATTATATTTTAAAAATTATTAGTTTAATTAAAAAATAAAAATATATATTTTAAAATAATTTTTTAAAATATATTCTATAAATAAAATTATATTTTAAAAAGTTTTAGAAAGATTTATTTATGAAAAAAAATATTTTTTAATTAATTTTGATTAATTAAGTATTGCTTATAGAATTTATTAAATTTTAAAAAATAATGAAAACATCACTAATCATCCATAAAATTAAAAGTAGGGATTTATTTCAATCTATTTTTATTTTTTTAATAAATAAAATGAATTTGCTTATTGATGCATAAACCTTAATTATATATGTAAGAGTGATGCATGGTGATGAAACAATGGCATGTCAATGAAATTAGAAGTTCAACTATATATATATATATATATATATATATATATATATATATCACTTAGTTGAACTTTTGAACCGTGAAGAAAGTAAAAAGCCTAAAAGGAAGGTGAAGTAGAAGGGGCAGTGGATATGGCAGGGAAGAGGAGTATTGTACACACTCACTGATCATAAAGAACATATAAACATGACACGCCTTGGAGTCTTAATTTGACCGTGATCAAGATTATTCATTCCTTCCATACTTTTTCTAGTCAAAACAAGGGTCAAATGTGAGTTCCCATGAATTTGGGGATTATAACACGCCTTCATTTCAAGGGTTACTAATTAGGACCAAACCCATAGGTATATTGCAATAGAGAAAAAAAAGTTGTTGAGAGATGTAGCAAAAGTTTGTTGAGGGTACAAAATAAAGAGTGACCTATAACTTTTTCTCTCAAGTCAAGTCCCACCCTAAAGATCTTTATCTATCTATCTATATACAGTGATCCTTCCTAGCCCTCCTTTTCTCTCTTTCTTACTTTCCTCAAGTGCTAATGTAGAACCCTTTACCTGACAAAATAGAATTCCCTTTTGGTTTCCATTGGCTTACACATAAACTCAAAAGAATTAATACTATTCACCCATCCTTTTTGTGTGTGCACTGTACATAATTACATATTTGCATGTATTTGAGCATAGCATGTGCCATGCATGCATGCGTCCCTGCAGGCTTGAACTAAACAAGACATGGTGTGCAAAATGGATGGTTATGTTTTGAAGTTTGGAAGGCATGAAAGAGAAAGTTGTCTGAGAAATTAAGCACCATTTTGTTCAGTGAAAGGGAAGTGTACCAATCCTGGATGAGGATAGGATATTTGGGTTCCCAAACAGCACATGACAGACAAACATACCCTGAAACAGTGAAACTGAATGACAGTGTGGAAACACAAGGTGAGACAAAAGCACCGCCAGATCCCAACACCGATACACCCTTGAGAGAGATGCATACATGACTTCACTGCTTTATGCTTCAATGTGCATAACTCTGAAATAAAATAGTTTGCAAAAGACACACAGTTTATTTAATTCTGAAAAAGTTGGCATTAGGTTCCTAAAAATAAGAGGGGCATGAACATGGCATTGGGTGTTGAAGCCCCTCTCTCACCCTCTCAGTATTATTATAGGAATGGAACTTGTTCTGCTCAGTTTCTTGGGTGGGGTGGAACTGTTGCATGCTGCTGCAGTTGCTCTTCAAAGTTAAAACCACAGACACAAAGTGCAAACATGCATATAGTATACAATAAATTATTCCCTCACACTCACAATACTATATACACTTTTTGAAGGAAGTACAAAAATATAATAGATGAAAAATAATAAATATGGAAAATAATGATAAAAAAAAGTCAGCAGAAAATTATGCATTGCCACAGTTTTTTCTAAAATAATTTTGTTGACAATATTTATCATCCTTTTTCATGCATCTCTTTAATGTATTTTGTTAGATGATAAAAATTAAAGTTGTTACTATTATATCAAAGAGAATCAGAATAGTAAAAGTTTTAACCATTTTATTTATTATTTTTATAAATACAATTTTATTATTCTTCTTCTACTTTCCTGTCATTTCCTATACAAGTCTTCACACATTCCCCTAAAGTAAACACAACACATTATTAAGTAGGGATGTCATAGTGGGTGGGACACTCATGGCAGTTATTTGTTATTTTCTGATTAAGAAAGTTTGTTTTGTTATATGCATTGTTACATTCTCAATAAAGTAGTTAATTATTTAGTGGGTGTACATATTTATGTATATTTGTTTAAAATTTTAAATAAAACTATTTAAAATATAAACTAAAAAAATTTGATCTTAAATACTAATTCATTTACAAAATATTAGCTAAAATAAAATTAGTCCTTTTAAAATAAATTTATATAAAATTATTTTTAAAAATAGTTTTAATTTTATAAATCAAAACAAAAAAAACATAAATCTATAAATTAAATTATAAGTAATTATTAACTATTAATATTTTCTTCACTAATAACTTTATTTAACCATTTTATACAATATTTAAATAAAAATTACTAAATATAAGTAGCAGTATCTTTATACGTCTCACCTTAAAAGAAACAAAAAAAAAATTAAAATACTTATTATTCACATAAGTCATTCTTACACATGTGCTACAAATTTCTTCTATCATCCATGCACTTGTATATTATTCCCCACATTCCTTTAGAAAAAGAATGGTTGGTTTGACATTTTATTTATATATTATTCTTTGTAAGAAAATAAAAGAAGTTTAAGAAAACAAATCAAGATAAATGCATGTGATCATATCATGACCTTATTTTTAACATGATCATTATATTTAAGACATTTATTTTATCATTTTATAGTAAATTTATAGGAGATGATTTATAAATTGATTTTAATCATACCTTTTATCTAATTTAAAAAAAAAAAGTTGATTTTGATTTTGAAAGAGAACAAGCCTATTCCAATATAATATGATATCCCAATATAATATTAAGTTCTTAACCAAATAAGCACTGAAGAATGTGTTTGTGTTTATAAACAAATAAGGAGCATGAGAAAAAGCAGTCAACTTTGGGCTAACGTCAGCTGGTAAGGAAAGTTGAGGAACAAAAGCTGAGAAAAGCCGTCATGTCCCTTGCTTTAACGGCTCAACCAGAGTTTTGAATATGTGATGTTTGTGAACTGGGGTTTGATTTGGTCCTACTTTTTCTGTAGTGTTAAAAACAAAGTTGGGTTTGCGTCAGACTTTGCTTCTCACAAATCATCGCCATGACGACACCATTATTTTTCTACGTATGGGCGTGTCTTTTTCCTTGGGTTTCTGTCTCTTTCTTTGTGGGTATGTAAGTGTGTGTGAGAGAGTGTAAGTGTAACAAAATGTGTTAATTAAGTGAGGTTTGGTTGAGAGCGTGCTGTGATAGTGTCAAGTGTGCAAAACCCTGTCTGCTAGGTATATATCAAAAATCCAAAAGAATTAAAAACAAAATGGATAAATAACAAAATTGAGTTATGAGATCAAAGTGGCTAAGGAGACCGAGAGACATTGCAGGCAACATCCTAATTAGCCTAGGACTAGGAACATTGTGATGTTACTCTTCTTAAGAAGTGGGTCCTCAGCACCATAGACTATTTCCATGGATAACCTAAGAGTTGGGTCATCTTCATTACCAATCACTTTGCTCCACTCACTCTGTTTTAGATCCATACACATTATTATACTTCCTTCTTGTGTTTAATTTATCACTTTGAATATTTGCTTGATTTAATCAAGTTCCATTCAAACAAGCACTTATATGCACTTAATAAAATTTATTTATTGTAAAGTTGAATTGATTTTTTTTTCATTGATTTTTATTTTATTTATAATATTCTTAATTTTTATCAATTTGATTTACAAGATAACTTTCAAGATTAAGAAATATAATTAATTATCTCATCTAATATTATATAGACTCAATTAGGTTAATAATGAGAATGATGACATGAATTCTATGTATATCAGAGAAAAAAAATAGGTTAGATATTTATTTACTATTCTATATGATCTGTAAACATTATTAATTTAAAATGAATTTAGTTAAGTTGGTTTGTTAAATTATTTCACTTGATTACCTGACATGATAATATATGTTTTTTCATATCTTTATCTTTTGTAAAATAAAATAAATATCATATTTAAGTTAAAATTAATAAAATAATACTTGCTTTATTTGTTATTGAGATTGTAGTAATATAAAATATATTTCATTTTTTTCCTACAGTATTAAGAATTTTAGTTTGTATCAAATTTTAATTTCATATTTGCTTCTCCAACTTTTTCAAAATTAAAAAGTTTTATTTCAATGTTAACATATTTTATATTTTATTATTAAATCTTATTATTAATATATTATATGTGTAAATAATTGATATCATTATCACTATATATTTTGTTAATCGTGATCTAAAATTGCTTAATTTTAAAAATTTAAAGACTAAATGTACACTTAAAATTATATGAATAAAAGTAAATCTATGTGATTATAATATTATATGAAAAAGGGAAAAGTGTTAGAAATAAAAATATATATAATAAAATAAGTATTATAAAAAACAAAATAAAGATTATAAAAAATTATTATATAAGTTACAGGTTTGATTATTCATTTAATATAAATAATTAATTTATAAAATAAAAAATAAAAGAAAGTTTATTTTTGTTAATAGATTAAGTTGAATTGAATGATTAACGGAAGTGAAGTGAATGTCTGAGCTGAAGTCACTTCAAAAGCACAAATCAAATCAGAAGAAGTGCAGCCAATATCTTGCCTTGTGCTGTGTTTGTGCGCTGCTTGCGCGATTCTGTACTTTTCACACACTCACTTATCACTCCCACGCCTGCCATCCAACCATGCTTGTCTCCCATTTCTTTCACACTCCACCACTCCTTTTCTCCTCTTTTTCCAAAATACTAAAAAGCTACTCACTCCTTCATTTACTTTTTATTTTATTCAAAACTTTGTTTACAACTATTTTTTTCTTCTTTTTACTCACTTTTTATACTCATTACTCATAGGATTGTGTTGCCTAAATATAAAAGTAACCAAACACTGTCTTTTCTTTGCCGAAATAGAAAATATATTTTTGTTCAAATATTAAATTTTAAATATATAAAATTTCAAATAATTTTTTTCAAATTTTCTTATAAAAGTCAACTAAATTATATTACTCATAAAATTATTTTCTTTAATATAATAACCAAGGAATATTTTATTTTTAAAAAATCAAAAAATAAAAATAGTAAGTTTTTATTTTAAGGAATAATCTATTTAATTTTTAGAAAATTAATTTTTATTTTCAAATAACAAAATATTGAAACATTATTTTTAATGGAAATTTTTAAAATGAACATTAAATTGATAATATACTATAATCTTCAAATGCATAATAAATTTAAAATTTAAGAAGTAATTATATTATTTTTTTAGAAAAATTGTATAAACTTTTAATTTGAACATACACTTTCTTGTTAATGGAAATTTGTTTTATTTTCATAAAATTTATTGAATTGTATTAAATAATATATACATTTAAGATAAATCCTAAAGACAATATTATAGTTACATTTAAAAGTCAAAAATAAATAAATAAAGAAATTTCAGGTTAACAACCATACTTTTTAGTCCTGTGAGTCAAAGTTTTATAAATTTTTACATGAGTTATTCTTACTTACAAGTATGAATTTCAATCATTCTTTATATCCAGTTTAGTATTTTTTTAATATAAAAGATATACATTACTTTTATTTTTAAGAACATTTTGGCATTAATTCTTTATTCTCTTACATCAAAACCTACTTATTATATTCTCTTAAATGATATGGGATATTGAAATTGATGGCAGATTTGATAAGATTACAGCATTATTTTAATAGTAAATCAGAAAAAGAAAAAAATCAAAGCATATACAATGTATTCCGGTCCACAATGCTCACTGGTCTTTACAGAACAAGAATAGAAGAAAAAAAGTAAAAAGAATATCAGACCTTTTTTATTATTTTTGTGATAATTTATAAAAAGGGGAGAAATAATTTTTTCTCATTATTCATAATATCACCTAATTAGTGGTCTCAAATTCAATTTTTAAATATATAATTTTATTTTGAATTTATTTTTAAAAACTACACATGTATTTTTGTTAAGAAAAATGTCATTCAACTACTTTGATTCTATCCATATCAAATATACTTACATCTTCTTACAATTATTTATTCTTAAGCCCTAATATTCAGTGGAAAGAATTGAATGATAAGATATAAAAGGAGGAACATATTATATTAGGAGAATGAATACTAATCTTTAAATCAATAGCAACTACATGTTTTTTATTTATTTAATTTTGAGGTTAGGCAATTGAGAAAGGTAAGAACAGAGATATGAGTTATATAAAGAAATGGCCGACACGCAATTGGGTTGTCGTGAGCATACCATAACAGTAACACCGGCTTTGTGCGGCCACATGTTCCTGTGTGCCATTACCTTCCCCAACAACCATCATCGCTTACATTTAGTTTTCTCATCTTCATCAAATTACTAACCCATTCAATTTTTCAACATTTTTACTTCTATTTTCTACTTTGTGCATATAGGCTTAGATATTATATGATTCTTACATTAACCCACTTTTTTATTGACAGGAAATTTCATTAAAGATCATATAGGTACGGTATATGAATGAGTCTGAAGTGATTATGATTAGCATCTGAAGTGAATTTAACGCAAAGAAACTAAACATTCGGATAGTGAATAATTTTCGGTATTTATATTTGAATGATGTCACACCACCGTAAGAGAAATTTCATTATTTGTTAGACCAATGATGGACCTAAAGTTTTGAATGTTGTAGCATGAATTGGAAGTCATTCTTTTCTATTTGTTTTAACCTTTTTATGGTCATAAAAGAACAAAAGACCTGCGTCTTGGTGCAAAGGAGAAAGGGAGAAATGCAGATAGAGAAAGGGAGAGATCATCAAGAGAACATAAATAATTGGTCCTACTCTGTTCTCATGTTGATGAGACGTTTCATGTAAAGTTTTCCAGCTTATGCACTCCTTACCTTTAAGTTTTTTTTTTTTTCACTCTTTTGCTTTGTTCCACCAGAAATGGTAAAATCTTGAGAATAAAAGTTAGACACTATTATATTGAACCCTGCTTTTCATTTTCATTCACTTTCTCTGAAAAAAAAAATCCCATAAATCAGCTCTTTCGTTAGTACTTAAACCTCACCTCCCAATTTTAACATGAGTCATATCAACTTGGAATGGACACTTAAGAGACCCTTCATTATTTCTTTTAAAACCGTTAAGTTACTTTTGACCATAAAGGTAAATTCTATTGTCAAACTTTGCTAATAACTTATATTAATCTTGTAATATATAAATATATAAATGTATGTATGTTATGGCATTTCAATCCTTTCAAACTTTTCAGACACTTGAAAGGAGAGAATTGTACTAGCCATATCCTCTATTTTTGCAGACACCAGGCTTTGTTGAGCATGACCACTCTACAACCTACACTCCCCTTGTTTAAAGGCTGACCCAAATGCCAGATTCATTGTAACTCATATCAATCTACTTTGGCCTTTGCATATATATATATATATACAAGTACACACGTCACCATTCATAATACTAATCTATGTGGAGAAAAGAAAATAACCGACAACAACAATTGAATAATATCATTATCTTTTTCTTCCCCACAAATCTCTCTCATTTTCATTCATCCTTTTCATAATCCCCTCTCACCCCAAAAACATGCCCATTTCTGTCTCTCCTCCTCTTATGAATTAACACTTGACAGAAAACTCTAAATTAATTAATACTTCATAGAACAACATTCTCTTTTCTGTGAAAGGGAACATCTTGCAGGACTAATTACATCAGTGTTTGCAATTAATTAACAGCTACTTTGTCTTTGTATTGTTTTTTAGAAAATAAAGGGAAAAAGACAAGAAAGTAAAAGCAAAACTTGCATTCTTCATGGAAAATTTTAAACTATACTTTCACGGAGGGTGTTCAACCAATTTGATGAAAAGGGCACTGTCTTAAAATTGGACCCTGCTGTGTACATTTCCGGGCACATATGATGCATGCATGATGTAAGCCAAAGGAACAAACAAAGCATGTGCTTCATTTAATTAGATACTTTTCCCTTCTGCTAAGAAATTACAAGTTAGCTACAACACTGTATGATTATAAATAGTAATTTTGGTGATCTTATTGTCTCTTTGCCTTTAAAAAACACAAAACTTGATGCACATCAACTAGAATTATTTTGGTGTGAAAAGCAGATACAATAGTAAGTATGGATTAATATTTAAACAAAACATGATTGATTAGGAAAAAGGAGATTTCTCCTTAGTCCACAGAATATAATAGAGCATGCAAATTTTCCTCTTATGCATTTTAAAATGAAACCAAATATTCTCCTGAAACTCACCTTAAGGCAATCCAATCAAATAAATCCCATGTGGTTTATAGATATTATACTTTGGATCATCGTACTATTCTTACTGCTCTTGGAGAATAAGAGAATGACACTTATTCCCCACGTCCACTGATCCTCATGTCTAGTGAAAACCAGAATAAATGTACCCACTGAAAAGGAGTATAAAGATATTAAAGAGGCATAATATAATATATTATATATAAATACTTATGAAACCAAATTAAGCTTGAAAATTTAGGTATAGGTCTTTAGTGTGTGATACCTAAGTAAGATTGTAATCTATAAAAGAATATGTCTTAAGTTGACAAAGTTTCATTTATCCCTTGAGTTCATTGAATTTGACCGAAAGAAATTGTCCAAATTTCAAATAAAATTACAGATTAGTTAAGTACATATACTTGTAAAAGATTTTAACCAACCAAATTTTAGGATCTGGTTGATATGAGACTTGGAGGCAGCATGTAAAAAGTGGGACCCTTATCTTTCATTGTATCTGATCTTCTCAACTTTGGTTTATCCATTTATCAAAACTTTAATTATATCTCAATTATGAAACCAAATTAAGTAGGTTATGGTGATAAGAAATTTGGAAGTTTTGTTCTATAAATAACACATATAATGAATTTAGAAAGATAGACCAAAAAAATCATTGCATGTTTTGTTAATTCTTTTATTGCATTTGACTTTTGTTCAAATATAATTATTTCACAAATATCAGCATGTAGCTTGATTTACATGATATGCTGAAAAAAAAGAGATTTTTATATTGTATTAAACCAGTTTATATATAAGTGATATTTAAAAACTGAAGTCTTAATGAATTGTATAAATGAATGAAATTTCACCAAATATTAATTCTTTTAACTTTCTTTTGAGAAATAACTATAAAAAACAAAGACGAATACTTTTAAAATCAAACTATTCATTAAATCACCTAAATTTCTAATTCAAAAATCGATAGAAAATCCTAATTAAACTCCATAGAAACCAAACAATACTTTATTAAAAAAAGTGGGAAAACGATTTCACATTACATGATTGTATGTTATACAAAGTGTCACGTCATTTGTTATTTTTTAAAAATAATATATACTTTGTCTAAGTTTCAAAATTTAGCATTAGTTTTTATTTTGCCCATGGTATCCACCGGGAAGTAAAAAGGTCAATGAAAATGTAAAAATAAAGTCTCATAGTTATGAAGTAAGCTGCTAGTAATATTATAAGAAATATGTATAACAGTAAATGTTTAAGACTTCAAATCATCCAGCGGAATTGAAATTTTTTTTAAGCAGTTGTATGAAATGATGTAATTATATTATAAATTTAATTTTTAAGTTTAAATTTAAAGTTCTTTTGTTATTACCATATTATTCATATCAAATGTGTAGAAATTCAAAGTTGTTAAATTGTTTTTTTTACAAACTTTTATATTTATAGTTTAAATTTAATTCTTCGTTATACTTACATTATCGGTATTAATTGTAAAAAAAAATTCTTATTAGATCTTTGTTTAGCATGTGGGTGTATTATAGTTAATTTAATTTAAGATCTTAATGGTAAGAAATAGTAATAATGAAAAACATTATTCTTTATGGAATGAGACAGCATAGAAAGGTTATGGATAATTGAAAGAGATTAAAGGTAGTAATCACGTTTTGTCTGTGACAATTAGAGTAGTGAAATAGATAGTGAGGAAAAAAAGCAAATGCACATGCAGCAAGGTGTGAATTGGAAGGAACAGAAACACAGAAGAAGAAGGAAGAGAAGAGAGGTCTGTAATGGCCACTTTCATGCCTTTTCATTGCTAGTGTAGGGCCGACAAGTAGGACGGATTCAGCCGTCTATTGCCCAACAACTCCCTCTTCTTAAAGCCTGTCTTCTCTCTGTTACCTTTTTCTTTCTCTCTTATTTTCATAATTTCACTAGTGTAAAAATCCTAGATTATCATTAACATATATTTTCTTATACCATTTTATTGTGTTTGTTAGCCTTAATACATGTAACATCTGCTAAGAAAATATAATTGATACTGTCTCCTAACTCTTGAACAAAGAGAATTATTGAGAAAACTGTTCTCTCCTAACATAATCATGGCTAGGAAGAATTGCCTCTCCCAACCTTAAGCAAATAAACCTCATTATTGACTGTGACACTCTAAAGCAGAAAAATAGAAATTTCCATTAATCATAAGTAGTTACTTACTATAATCACATGCAATTCTCTCTCCTCTATGTGTCTCTCTCTTACATGGCACAAGGTGACGACTAGTGATGAGAGTGAGACCACCTTTCTGTATTATAATAATATTCAGGTAAAAAAACACAATATAGCACACCCCATTAGGCAGTGTTGGTTCTTCACCTCTATAAATATCACCACTCAGACACAAACACCAAACCAAGTTACCAAACTCACTTCATTCATTCTCATATACTCATTCTCTGTGACTAGCTAGCACCTGAGAAACCCTCTTTCTTGTTTTGAAAAATGCACTACCAAGCAGCTACTTCCTGGGGGAGCTACGTCACACCAAGGAACGGGGTGGTGGGAGATCCATTAGAACGCATAGAGAGGCTGGCGTCGGAGAATGCGGTGGTGATATTCAGTGTGAGCACGTGCTGCATGTGCCACGCCATCAAGAGACTCTTCTGCGGCATGGGGGTGAACCCAACCGTGCACGAGTTGGACGAGGATCCTCGAGGGAAGGACCTGGAAAGAGCGTTGATGAGGTTACTCGGTTCTCCCTCTGTTGTTCCTGTCGTCTTCATCGGTGGCAAACTTGTCGGAACCATGGACAGAGTCATGGCCTGCCATATCAATGGCACCCTCGTGCCCCTCCTCAAAGAAGCTGGTGCTCTCTGGCTCTAGTCATCTTCAAAATATATGAAAATAAGAAAAAGGGTTTTATCACACAGTGTTATATTTTTATCATCATCATCATCATGGGAAGGGCATGAAGTGGTCTTTTGTGAGAGTCCCTTCTTGCGTTCCATTTTGGATACACTTCTGCTTCCACCTTCTTACTGACCTGTTAATCACTGTTCTACTTTTTTTTTCAGTTTAATGTTTTTTTTATGATTTTTGGTTTTGTTGGTTGGGTTGGGTGGTATTTGGGTTTGTTATGGGTTGTTTGTGTTGAGCTTTGTAAAGATAAAAAGGCAGCATAATGGAAAAAAGATGAGTTAGTTTTACTGTTTGTTTCTGTCTTTTAAAGAGTTGTGGTCTATTTATTCATTGTTTAATCTATTTGTTGAGTTTTAGCTCTGCCTGTG
>Ga0099824_1009612_pt1 | contig 11797 bp, 4 predicted proteins | sample SiratrowhiteBW_FD_76837 | JGI IMG/M metagenome (GOLD analysis project Ga0099824, IMG submission 76837) | Root nodule microbial communities of legume samples collected from California, USA - Siratro white BW | ecosystem: Host-associated > Plants > Roots > Nodule | place: USA: California... | reverse complement strand
TTCACAGAGTCATCAAACAAATCCTTGTTGAATCCAAAGGTGGCTTCTCATTTTGGTTGTGAGAGAAATCCACTATTAAAAGCAAGTCAAGATGACACTGGCAAATATTGGTATGGCCTTGGACAAGTGAAAAATGAGAAGGGACGTGTCATCTGTGAGAAGAAAATGATTTCAAAGAAACATGATATGCTACAAGATCCAAAAGATATAAAACTTTTGGACCCAAGATCTTCAGATAGAGCAAGAAAAGATGGTGTGGGATTTATGAAGAGGCCGTGTCTATTTGTTGTGAGTGATGATCTGGAATTGTCACCAATGACAAATATTTCTAGTATTCCATGTTCATTTATGAATGATCACCGGTTTACTGATTTGGAGGAACATTTGGTGAAAATCAGGAAGTCACAGGTAATGTTCACAATTCACTCTTCACCACTTGTTCTTTCGATATTGGTTTAGGAAAATCTGAGTGATACCAATGGTTTTATTTAATATTTGTGGAATTATATGTGTTGATTTTGGTCAGGCACTAAACCTGTTGAGGGCCTCTTTGACATCCGAAAAAGGAGCTTTTACCCGGAGCCTATTCTTCTTATTGTGGAAGTGGAGATTCCAAAGACTCATTCCATTTTCCGGTTTCTTGAGAAGGAAGAAAAACGAGAAGGCAGAAAAAAGAAAAAGAAAAGAAATTGAGAAAGATAAGTTAAATGACAGGAAAGAGAAAAAGAAACAAGATGAAAGGGCAGCAGAAACTAAGAAGGAGAAGGAAGAGATTAACAAGAAGACAAAGGAAGAAGATAAAGCCTGAACTTTGGGATAACAAGTGATAAAGGCTGGAGTATAGCAATGCTGCAAGTTGTATGAAATAGTTGTGTTTAAGTGGATTTGATGATCGTGTAACATTTAATTTTTCTTCTTATATTAAAGTCAATGTTGTTCAATAATTTTACAAGTATATTTTGATATGATTATAACTAGAAATGTACTTGCTATTTAAGTGGATATTAATATTTTGTTGAAAGTAATAAATTAAATTAGAAATGATAACTAGATACGTATAAAGTGTTGGTAGAAATAATGAATATTAAAAAATATTTATAATTATACACATATACTGTCATTATCTAGAGAATTTGAATAGAAATAATTCAAAGGGTAAATGATTATGAGATTTAAAAAATATTTTTAATTACACACATTGTTGCTGCCCGCATTTAACGAAGATTGGAAAGGTGCCGTTGGCAATGCTTACTCCAGTGGTAATTCGTTGTGAATGGTAGAGTTAGAAAGGCTTTGGTCTAAGCTTTGTTTATATGATTCAATGTCTAGCTCTCGCACTCTATTCTACTCATCATTCCAAATCAGATACGTAATTTTTCCATTCACCCTCTTTACAAAATCTGCTATATCTTAGACGGCTGACATGCAGCTTCTTATTTCGGATTCTAATATGATACAGTTGTCGCATATTATAATAACTATTATAAAAGTATATTATAATAAATATTTTAATCATTTATTGAATTTAAAGACACTCAGTGAAATATAATTATGGAATTAAAAGAAACAGTTCTTCGTGTGCAAATATGGGAGCAAAGGGTGTCTGGAATAAAACATTCCATGTATAACTACCAGTAACCAAGATTCTTATCTTACCATTTCTTGTTTACAGCTTTAGTTACATTTATGCTACTCCATTTTCGTTTCTTTTACTATATAGCCTTTTTAATTTTGAAGAGCCTCCATGTCTAGGTTAAAGTATTAAAATAATGTAAATTTTTTTTTTTACATTTACGAAAAGTTGTGATTTTTTATTTACAAAAATAAATAAGTCGTGCTTAGACTGTGTCAAAATGGTGTTTCAAATCAAATTAATAAAAAAAAATTATGGAAAATTAATAAATTTTAAATAATTCAGACTATGGCTCAAGGTCCAAACAATTAAACTAACACTTTTAAGTTTTAAAATCTTAAAAGTCTATTTTAATACTAACATATTATTATAAAATTAAAAATATTTTAATTTTAAAATTATATTAAAAAATAATTTTTAATTAAAAAATTCAAATATCTTAACTAATTTAAGTTTACATAGATACAATAACTATTTATTAGTGACTTTAAATTTATGTTAATATTATAAATATTATTTAATAAATAATATTTTTGAAACTTTCATATAATAAATTAATAATAACTTTTTTTTTTTAGAAAAAAAGAGGTTAAACCTTTGAGGAATCCTAACTATTAAAACATTATAATTTTTTCTCTCTTTTCACTGTTCCTTCTTATTGATATCATTTCTTTACATGTCTCTTCATTTTCTGACTCTCTTTATCTGTTTTGTTTTATCATTTTATATTGTGTATTTATGGGTGTATAGACACAGAAATCAGAATTTGTGTTCACTTTTGTTATTTTGTAATGTATCAATATCAGATAAAAAATAATATTAGATTAATGAATTGATCTCATTTTTTTTTAATTAATTTTAAAATAATTTGTTCAGATTCAAGGAAGAACTTTAGAAATTTAGAATTTATATATAAATTAAATTTAAAGACTTACCAAAAGACACTATGGATTGTAAGAGACTTGAGACTTCAAGAAAAGATACTACAATCAAGTTCACTATTTTAACAATGAGGTTTTATCTTTTTAACTTAGTTTTGTTTTATATACTTATTTAAGATCAGCAATGTCTCAAAGATACTATTTTAACAATGAAGTTTTATCTTTTTAACTTAGTTTTGTTTTATATACTTATTTAAGATCAGCAATGTCTTAAAGATTAAACTGAATTAACTTTATTATATACTAAATAAGATATTTTAAATGAAATTAATTATAATAATTTAATAAATAATTTTGCATCATAAAAATTAGAAAAATAAATTTTAGATAAAAAAAATCATAATTTTAAATATTTTTATTAATTTTAAAAAAGTTTTACTTTTTAATTTGCTTTAGGCTCTTAAAATCTTGAGCGGCCACGGTCAGAATATTGCATTAAATGATATTTTAACTCAAAAATTATTAATATTGTAGTAGGATGGTACTTTTGATCCAAACCAATGAGAAAAAAGGAAAACACCAAATTCTAACATCCTTTTTTCAAAATAGAAGATCCAAAAGTCATAAAAATTGGTTCAGAATGAAAAAAGAAAATCTTATGAGAAAACACCAAATTCTAACAAGTCATTTTATCAATTTTAATTCTACATTTTTTTTAACTAACATGATGTTTAATTAAAATTACAAAGATTTTAAAAATAACAAAGTTCTAAAATCTTCTCTTTTTATCATACGATCTCATTCACACAAAATTGTACCATGTAAACACCACTTATCCATTCTCATAAATAAAAAAATAAATGTCTATTCTCATAAGTATAAACAAAAAAATTACACTATTTTAATATTTTAACACCATGTACACTTCATCTATTAAAGCTGAACCAATGGAAATAAGTTTTGTAAATTTATTTGAATTTTATTTCCTAATATATATATATTTAGTTCTATTATAAGCTCTTGTTGTAATTTCATTAATAATAATAGCGAATGTATGCGATAGATATATAATCATGTTTGACGGACAGAGTATCTTCTTAATTAATTTTAGAATATTAAGTATTTTATATTATTTAATAATTTTATATATAAAAGATGAAGTAGATGAATATAGACTTAGAGAATATTTTGAAAATAGTTATATATTATTTAGAGAGTAATCTAGTAATCAACTTTTAGTCTTATATTGGGTAACTAAATCAATCATTGTATAACAAAGTTACTGAATCAGTTTTTATATAATATAGTTATGGAATTAATTTTTATATAAAAAAAACTATGGACTCATCTTTTCTTCTGTCTTTTGACTTACAACTATGGACTCATCTCTCCCTTTCACCTCTTAATATAAATGTGAATTATGATAAAAGTTTTAAATAGAGAGAAAATGATATGATCATATTATGAAGAGTGAGTTTAATTTTACATTTTAAAAGTTTTTATCTTCAATAGATTAAACCAATATTTTCTATTTATATCTGTAGGTGTTTCTTACATAGGAGAGTCCTTTCAAACCTAATGCTTATAGTATTAAGAATATTTCTCAGTGTCCTTTCTAAAAATTAGGCAATTTTTTTATATACGAAATCGGTAATTATTAAGTAAAAGGTAAAGCTTAAATTATATTAGACCTTAAAAACTCCATGTCATTTTATCTATTTTTTAAATAAAAATTGATATTGTTTCGACATCAAGTTCTGTTCTTCCATCACGATTTTGTTCTTAAAAGGCATCTTGATGGATTGAAGGAGGAAGGTGTATTTAAACTGACCTTAGTCTCGACTCCTGAGCGATGTGAGACTATTGGGTGTACCGGAACAAGTCCCCCGAGTCGAGGGCTAAGGGAAGAGATCCTCACAAACGACGTCAATGTTCCGACCTCAAATCCGTTGAGATGACATCTCTAGGGTCAATCTCCGTGTCCGAAATATTGTCCGCTTTGAAGCTCAATTGCTACGTTACAGTTGTGTCCTTAAAAAGCGTCTAGGAGGATTTGGAGAGAAAAGTGTATTTAAATTGACCTTGACCTCGACTCCGAAGCTATGTGAGACTATTTAATGTACCGGAACATACATAAATATTAAAACTCGTAAAACTGGTTTTATATAAATAATAAATTTAAAGATAAAAATTTCAAAATCTTTCTAAGAAAAATAATATAATAGAGTATAATCTCGTGTTGCCTTAACTAAAACGGATAAACTTTATATGTTCAAAAAGATGGACAAATTGTTGCTTAATTTAACATTCCAACGTGGAGAGAAGAAAAAAAGAGGGGAGAACGAAAATAATATTCTAATTCTCCAATTGTATTTGGGTTGTGAGAGATATTTGTGAATACTTTATATTTTCCTTTTTTTATTATTCATATATTTACATAAATTGGTTGTTATTATTATAAAAATAGTTAGATTTGAGTGGAAGAAATAACTCCAAATGATGGAAAGGTGAGATTAAGAAGTTTGATGATGTAAACTTTGACTTAAAATGCACATTGAAGATACAAGTGTAAAATTAGTTATTTTTGTTACACATTTTATTTTAGATAAAAAAATTTATAGTGACATTTTTATAAATAATTATTGATACTTGTTTTACATTGAACTGTCTAAGATTTAATATAAAACTCAACATTTATATCAAACTGTTTGGACTTCATTTTTATGCTATGAATCGATGGATGTGTGGGGGGAATTTTTGTTGGAGCTTTTGTGGGCCCAATTGTGTTATTGTTATAAGTGTTATATATCTCTGGTTGTTTTCGAAAATCTCAATTATCACAATGCATCAATGTCTTTATTAATTTGTATTGTTGTTGTCTTTGTTTTGCTTTATTGTTTATCATTTTTGTTTTTGCTATTGGATTACCATATCTTGGATCTATTATATCATATGGGGTGTTTTTGTGTATTTACTATTCACTCAATTTTGTAAAATCATTAAAGTTGGAAATTGATTTTTGACCAAATTTTTTTAATAATAACTTCTTTTAGTGAATGTTAATAATAGAGTCTTTAAATTTGATAGAATACTCATAGATTTTGAGATACAATATTTTGGTAGAGAACAACTTCCAATGCTCTATTTACTACAACTTATTTTCTTATTTTTTTTTTTAAATTTTAAGGCATTTTTAAGATTTTGGCATTTAGTTTACATATCTAGTTAGAAAATTTTGAAAGTTTTTGTGATGTTTCCTTATGCTAAATAGAAATTTATCAAACCTTTACATCTTAGGTATTCTATAATTCCATATTTAAAATTTTTCATTTTTGTGATTTTATCATTTGCATATTGTTGTCATTTTGTGTTTGACGCATGCAGAACAAGGTCATTACAAGTGTATTTTTCTGTATTTAAGGTTTTGGTTTTAAGCCAAAACCAATTATATTTTTAAAAATGCTAAAAATTTACGTAGGATCTTATGTCGGTTCAATGTATGGTCTGACGTAAATTTACGTTGAATGTTTTGTCGCATAAATTCGTATACCCCACTTATATGTCAAAATCTTACATATGTAAATAGTCCTAAACAACCAACATAAAAGGTCTCTTTTGTGCAAGGGAGATTATCTGTTTCACAGTAACATTGTATCAAACTCTTTCAGGAAACAAACTAGAAGGAATGAAGGATGAAGATTAGGCTCTTCTCCATAGACAAGCCCTTAGAGTTATCTGATTAATGTTTTCTTGAAACACGACACTCAACATTGCAAAAGAAAATACGTCTTATGGCGAATCTTTCTAATATCTATGAAAAGACATCAGCCTCAAACAAAGTTCATTTGATGATGCAGTTATTTGATGTGCTGATGAATAAAAGTCACATTGGTACCTAATATCTCAATAATTAGGTGGAATTGAATTTGACGAAGAAGTATGAACATTTATACTCTTTTATTCTTTACCAAAAAGTTGGAATGCTTTTCGTGACAAAAGTGAGTAGCTCTTTAGGAGGCAATAAGCTGAAATTCAACAATGTATGTGATTTGATTCTTGAAAGAGATTAGACAGAGAGCCATGTGAATCTTCAACCTCTTTAGGTCCAAGAATCATTACAATTTTCATTACTCAGACAATTTGTGTTGGCATTGTGGAAAGATCGGACACTATAAAAATCAATACAAGAGTGCATATAAGAATTGAGAGGTGAAGATAAAGAAAAATGTCGCTTATATGTCAGGAGGAGAAGATGCATTCTTTTGTTCCTTAGACAATACAAAATGTTCTTAGGGTATTAGACTCTAAAGCATCCTCTCATGCCACTTCACAGAAATAATTCTTTTTGAGAAGTTTCCTTGGGCACCTCGGTAAAATTTACCTTGGTAATGAGCAAATGAACAAACTTGTGAGATTGTGGGTAAAGGTGTAGTGAACATTAAGCTAAATGAGTCTATATGAAAATTGAAAAATGTTAGACATATTCCAGACTTAAACAAAGAACTTAATCTCATCTGAGTAGGTCAATTGGCTAATGATGGCTACACAATAGTATTTGACGATGATCATTGGAAGATTTCAAATGTTTCAATGACGATTGCTCATGGTAAAAAAAAATGGTGCCCTTTACATGACAGTAGGAACTTGTCATCTGATTATAGTTGCAACAAATGAAAATCACAGTCAAACATTAGAGGCTAGGCCATAGGCCATAGAGTGAGAAAGAGATAAAGATCATGCGCTCAAAAGATAAACTACTAGTTCTTCAATCAATAGAAATTGATATATCTGAAGACTGTATACTTGGAAACTAAAATTGAGTCAAAAAGGAGAAACTTGAGCTTGTTTACTCTGATGCTTGGAGTTCAACAATAGTTGTATCTATTAATAAGTTAAATGACAAGAAAAAGAAAAAGAAACAAGATGAAAGTGATGTAAAAACTACAAAGGAGAAGGAAGAGATTAATAAAATGCAGAAGACAAATGAAGAAGTTAAATCCTGAACTTTGGGATGATAAGTGATAAAGAGTGCTGTAGAGCAATGCTGTAATAAATTGGTGTATGAAATAGTTGCGTTGAAGTGGGTTAGACCAATCATGCAATAAAGTTTGAAGTTGTCTTTAACCATAATTTAACTAGTAAATATTGTTGTTATAATGTAATTTAAATTTTTTATTACTAAAAAGAATATATATTATTCAAAAAAGTTGATTAAAACTATGAATTGAAAAATTATGGAGTTGCCTTTAAGGTTCTAACCCTTATAACAGGTGATATTTTAAAAGAAGATATCCCCACAAAATATTGTTCCTTCAAAACAACAAGTTGCAGTTCTATTACACAAAATAAATTCATGGTTTAAGCTAACATGTATTAGCTTAAGACTCTTGTAATATTAGTAGGTTACATCCAGATACAAAGATATGAACTTCGTTTAAATAATGTGTATGTAATAATTCATAGGTAACTTTAAATTTCTTGTAGTGAATCCAACCAATTGGATTACCATATGCTTTACTTGATAAAAATACATTAACTTATTTACAAAAGATTCGATATCTAGGCAATGGAAAAGTATATGAAAAGATTTTAAGAACGTCAAGTTATTGGGATGAAGTTGACATATGCTTTACTTGATAAAAATACATTAACTTATTTACAAAAGATTCAATATCTAGGCAATGGAAAAGTATATGAAAAGATTTTAAGAAGGTCAAGTTATTGGGATGAAGTTGACTAGAAGCCACATTAATCATAATCACAATTAGCATGTTGGCTTCGAAGGTTGACAATAGAAATAGAATATCAAATTCCTTGAAGAGAAACTTGTACACATAGGTGAAGTAATAACTATTCGGCCTAGGTTTCATGAAGACTCATTATTTTGGACCACACATTTTGCTCGATATATATTCGGTCATTTACTCGTCACAGATGTTGAAAAAGGCTACGAAATCTTTGATTATTTCTTTAGAGTTAAACTGAGACGTCACAGATGTTGAAAAAGGCTACGAAATCTTTGATTATTTCTTTAGAGTTAAACTGAGAAGCATATGTGGCCACTTCACCATATACCCGAGAATATTTAGGGTCAGAGATATGAGACACTTAGCTTTTCTAGACCTTTTGGAGGATCATAATGGCTCTAGATGGGGAACTTTTCCTTTTTTCGTCAGAGGGACCACACTACTTTCTGGTGCGATGTCTACCATCGAGAAGGAGGAGCAGCCACAACGGGGACCAGAGAAGAAGTTTCCTCCTTAGGATCCCCTTAGCGAAATAGCATTATGTGCAGCCTGAGGAAGCTTCCTCTCCCATCGGAGTGACTACTTAATAAGGTTCTACTAGGATCAAGTGAATCAGAAATAGAAGTAAAGAAGGTCACGGTGATTGTAGTTGTTTCACGAACAAATTAAAAAATATTTCAATATTGACCGCCTAACGCAGTGGTAGATCTAACACCAAAGAGATAGGAAAAAGTTAATCCCAAGTCGTCTCTAATGAATCTAATAATAAATTCAATCAATGTTCAAAACTTATCTGAAGTAAAGAAAGTTAGTAATAATAGTAAATTAAAACGGGGGGAGGTGGTTAAGGATTGTTTTGCAGGAAACTAAAATAGATGATGTAAAAATAATCAAGAAAATAAGTTGAGTCTCAAGTTTTTCACAACAAATTCTTCCTTAGTTTTCAATTCTCTTCACATAGTTGCACTCAATCAAACAAGCGTAAATCAAATTCAACAGAATCTTATAAGTAAAACAAGTATCTACTAATATATTCAAGATCTCACATCGTCTTCAAGCGTCTACTCAATGAGAAGTAATCTTTTATCTATTAACTAAGCGTACAAGAAATTGATAAGAACTCTAATTAAGGAAAAACAATTCAATTCTCCACAAGCGTTCAAAAACAGATAATTTTCGAAAACATGGATTTTAAAAAGACCAACTATATAATATATTTATTATAGATTATGTAAAGAATAAAATTTTATTAAACATAAACTCTAAAATTCATTATGAAATCATAAGAGAATCAATCCAAAGGAGTTTAGTCTTTTATGATGAAAGCACAAGAATTACAAAAGAAAATAAAACTACAGTTTATGTTATGCAGCGGTGTGTCCTCTTCATGCCTATTCCAACTGGTATTTATAATCTCCTTTTCTTTATTAACTCAAATCTAATTCTCGGATATTATTCTTGCAATTATCATATGTTTCCTTATGTGCCAAAGATTAATTTTGTAAATATATTCTTTCTAGTAAAGTTGTAGATTTTCAATTTTCCAGTTTCTTTAAGATATTTTGTTTCTAAATTTTGTTCCAGATAATAATTAAATTTCCTGCAAAAGATATTGCAAAAATTGAAGGAAATTTGTTCTAAATCAAGTAAGAATAGTAAAAGATCATCTTTGTAGAAAATCTAAAGAATACTTTTGCAAAAAAATTGATTAAGTTTGGAATCCATAAAATCTCTACAAATAATTAGAAATAATAAAAGTAAGAAAATATGTTTAAAATCCAAGTTTAACCAATAATCTCAATTAAGGTTCAATTAATCTTGATTGAGTAAATTTTATTTTAAAAAATAAATAAATTTATTCTCAATTATAGTATAAGAAGGTCAAGATTAAACACTCACAAATAAAAATATATTGATCATATACCTAAATTAGCAAGAAATGTAGGTAAAGCAAGAAAATGATGAAAAATGCTTGAACATGAAAGACCCAAATTAAACACTTGAACTCTTGAAAAAGTGTAACCACTCGCATTCAAATGAAACACTCGGAAAGACTTTTTTTTAACAACAAAAAAATTAATGGAATTAAGTAAAGTATTATATTTAAAAAAGTTAATTTTTTTCAATTCAATTTAACTTTAACACTTATCATAAAGTTTTTTTTTTTCAACTTATTCACTTTATTAAAAAAACTATTATTATTAATAATAATATTTTTTTTTTAGTTTTTCATAAACAAATTCAATCGTTCCAAAAATTCAAAATTTTAATTTACATTGACTACATTAATTAAAATAAGAAAATTATTTACGGTATGTCGGCTTGACCGAGACTTGCTTTAACATCAGTTTAGTCTACGAAACCTACAGTTTTTAAAAAGAATCACTATGTCTTGACTTGGCAGACACAACTACTTTTTAATTTTTAATTTTTTTTTCTAAATTTGTGATGATTTGTTGTGTGAGTCAAATCAACGTTATTATTTTGTGTCCGTTATTTATAAATAATGCGGAGGCTATTTGCCTGTGCCATTTGGCCGACACAAATTACCAATCATACTGATACTACCAAGACTTAGAATTCCACCCACCAAATAATTAACAAATTTATACACGTGCACAAATGCACTATGAAAACGGTAGAGACAAGCAGCAAACTTAAGTTCCACTGAAGAGCACCAGCAGAATTAAAAAGGAATGAATGAGGTGAATCAAGCTGCCAAGAGCAGCAGGACTCCAATCTGCTATGTTCCATATCATCCTAATTATGCACTATTTTTTAACTTTTTACTATAAATATACTTAAAATATACATTTTAAGTTTTTATTTATCAAACCAGTATCTTCTAATTATCTTTAGGTATGTCTTAACACGAGAGAGTCCTTTCAAGCCAAATGATAATAATATTAAGTTCTAAAAATCAAGACAGCTTCTTTTTTGGTGCGAAATACGTCTATAGTTATTCAGCTAAAAAATAAAGCTTAAATTATGTTAGTCCTTAATCAAAAACTTGAGAATCAAACAGGTTATTTTAACTTCTAATAAAATTTGAGATGCATATTAACACTGATACTATATAAATAATAAATTTCAAGAAAAAAAAAACAAATCTGCAAAATCTTCTTTAAAAAAAATATTACAGTAGAGTTATAATGTCTTGTTGTCTTAGGTAATTAAAACGGATAAACTTTAGATGTTAATTTTAAGAGATGGCAAATTGTTGCTCTGATCACAGTAAAGTATTATGTTAAAATCTGAAATACATTAAGAGCAAATGAAATAAACACACATATTTTTATTTTTTTTATCAGCATAAGCACGCATAAGTAATACAGTCAATAGTGACACAGATCATCACTTTTGACGGTTCACCACTTTTAATGTCACACATTACATAAGTAATAATGTATTTCATCATCAACTAGGTTTTTTTTTTTTTTTTTTTTTTTTTTTTTTTTTAGATAATTAATTAATTTTTTTTAAAAATAAATTTTTTTTTTTTTTTTTTTTAAAAAAAAAATTAAAACAATAAAAAT
>Ga0099824_1009611_pt1 | contig 11803 bp, 8 predicted proteins | sample SiratrowhiteBW_FD_76837 | JGI IMG/M metagenome (GOLD analysis project Ga0099824, IMG submission 76837) | Root nodule microbial communities of legume samples collected from California, USA - Siratro white BW | ecosystem: Host-associated > Plants > Roots > Nodule | place: USA: California... | reverse complement strand
TTCAAATAAAGATCCAGTCTGTGAAACAGAATTGCATTTTACTGAAAAATATCAAATTATTTCAAAAAGTTTTGAAATCCAATTCACCCCCCTCTTGTATTTCAGCCAAAACAGTTTCCAACAACCTCCATTTTCACTTAGTAATTAAGACATAGTTAAACTTTCCTATATCCTTGATACCCAACTCTCCTTCTTCCTCCGGTCTACATATCTTGTCTTAACCCATTTGACCCCAGCTATTTTTCTACCCTCATGTCCCCAACCTTACAGAAATCATTTCTGAATTTTTTTGATTTGTTTACCTACAGAAGTCGATGCTTTATAAGAAAGATAGATCAAACAAAGGTAATACTTTATAGAATCCTTTTGTTGAAATATATTTATAAGAAAAATAAAAGATTTTAAGAACAAATAACTTTAAGAACACAAATCCAATCTTCTTTCGGTGTCACTGAGTTGGTTATTGAATATTGAGTATTGGGTTGTTGAAACCCAAGAACCCAACCAAACCAATATATTATTACTTGTGATTTATTATTTATGTTTTATAAAAAAAATAAAGATTCAGAAAAAAAATCACATACAGTAAACATAATGTTTTTTTCTTTTTCATCTTAGTTTTTTCTAAATTGTTAAGAGTACAAGCAGACTCTAAAATAATTAAATAAACACTCTAATAAATAATGTTAAATGAAAAAAGCAAAATACAACATTTATTCTAATTTACCAACAACTTCTGGGACTCTGTCCAATTCTCATGAACTCATGAAGACTTTTACTAATTAAAATCTTTTATTATACCAATTATTTCCAATTCCAATAAATACACAAATGGCTCATTCTTTTAATTTCTCTTGAGACTAAGAATTTAAAGTATTATTTCTTGTCATTTATATGAAGTAAACCTTTGTGAGCTTTCATTGTTCTCTCTTTTGATAGTGTTTCTTTCAATCTTGAGTGGTCTTGATCTCAGGGAGAAATTAAGACTGGTATAACCTAGAGAGGTTTGTGTACTCGGATAACCTGGAAAGGTTTGTGTACTCGTTGTAACTATTTACTGAATAGTAAAATCTCTTTAACAGTTTGTTCAAGGGAGAATTGGACGTAGCCCAAGAGATTAGGGTGAACCAGTATAAAATTGCTTCATTTGTACTTACATATTCTTGCATTGGATGATCTTACTTAGTAGTTTTTTTTATACCAAATTGAGTTCAGGCTCCATTCAACCCTCCTCAAGCCAGCTATTCTTACAAACCTATTAAGCATACTTTGCATGTTTTTTTTTTGGTTCCATACTCAATCGTTCATATGATGTTTGGTGGGTAAGAAAACTTATTTATTTTTACCTCTGAAACATTCATTTGTTAACGTTAAAGTGTCTCACATCTCTTTCATGCCTTTGATATCGTGCATCATTTAGTACTTCTCTTCTGATAAGTGCATACATCAAAAAGTTTCTTATTTTTTTTAGTTTAGCAAGTATTGTTGCTTCTAATCGTTTTTCCTTAAAACTTCGATAATAGGCTCGTTGTCCTTGTCTATTTGATGTAATTTCCGTTGTGAAACACATTCATCATATTATATGATATGATTTAAATAATGTAATCATGTGTTGATTCTAGTAGTCAAATCTTTTGCCTTTAAAGAGGTATGTTGATAGATGTCCTTCAATTTCCATGGCAACAATGATTGCTTCCTCTTGTTCTACAAAGAACTAATCCTAAAAAGTTAAGTTTGATGCTATTTGAAATAAATTTTAGCTCTAGAAAGGACGTTTGAATAAAGCTTAAAAACAAACTTGAAAAGACTTTTCGCAAATAAACCTATTAGGTGTTGACAAAGGATTATCTAATATTTTCTACTTTTGAATGAGCATACAATGCTCAGAGTTGGATTGTTTGTATGAGGATCTATTTTGAAAATTGTGAGACTTTGATAAGTATTCTTTCATGTGTCTGAATATATGAACTTTAAAGTGTGCTTTAAAGTGTGTTTGCTATTTTGTATGGTCATCTAATCTTTAGACATAGTCGTCTAATGCTTCATGTCTCTAACTCATTTATTCTTCCACTATACTTATACTAATTCTTTTAAGAGAATATGTATATGTTCTTGTTTTAAATTTGACGTTTTATCATAATACACCTATTATTTTATCATGTAAGCTTTCAAACGCTTTAACTTCTTCAAATTTGAAAAAATCATTAAATAAATCAAAACTTAATATTATCTATTATTATCAAAGCATTATGTTTAGGGATCTCATTTGTGATAAAATACATCATCTATCCTTATTAAGAAAACTGTATCAAAATATATTGACAAAAAGCTATTTTTTAAATTCTAAAACAACTTTTAATTTTTATTTTGAGTACTTATTAAATTAACCTAATCTAACTTACTATTGGTTCAATTTAGATTTAGTAGAGAGATGACGTAGATTCGATCTCATTCAACCTACCCTAACCTATTTTAATCAAGTTTGGTGACAGCCTAGCCATATGTATCATGTATTCTTCACCATATAAATGATAAAGGTGTCAAAATATTATAACTCTACTCAAATAAGATCTCTAATAGAAAAGGTATTTACGTCCAAAAATGTTGGGACAAGTAATTTTAAGAACTAAATATTATCTAAGAATATATTTCTTTTCATATCTATCGTGGCACATAGAAAATGAGATATTTGTACAGTAATATAGAAGAATCTAGTGATGACAATCATTCACATTTTAAAAATCGATATGGAAGTAGAAGGATGTCGCAAAAATCGCTTTAAAACATAATCTGAAGTTCAAAATTATGCTTCACAAACTACTTAGCATTTATTTATATATTTTAAATCTATTAATTTCTCTGTAAATTTGGAAAATAAAACCATTTGCGTAAATTTTCCTTTGAAAGAACTTCATAATATATATAGAGACACACACACTAGCCCCTTTAGACAATACATACTAAAAATCATTGAAAACTCATAACAAAATTACACAAAAGGAGAGGATTATACAAAGTAGTCATCAGAATTGTAGAAAGGTCTAAAGCATTCTAATAAACAGAGAAAACCTTCTTCACAAACTCTATCATTGTGTTCTTGTCTTCAGAACTGGGATTTGCAGCTTGAACCAGATTTTATTGTATCTTTAGCTCCAACACTTCCCTGATGTGCTCCTACAAGGCTACAACTAGTTGTTTAGCAATTAATAACAACTAAAAAGCAAATAAACTTCAATGTCAAAGAACAAAAGGCTTTTTAATTGAAGGGGTGAGCTGAAGTTTAAAACGTGAAATCTAATCCAAATCTATATTACTTTAAATCTATTTGCCTTTAAGGAATAATACCACAACCAAAATCAAAATTTCAACCAGACTTAACCTATAAGAAATAAGATTTTGTATTTTGTCAACACCATCTTCATGAAGTATGATATGACATGATGCATACCTGTTAGTCGATCACCTGGTTCAGTGGCATGACTAGAATTTCTTTGCGAGTTACTCTCATGGTGTACGTTTACAGAAGATTTGGACGAGAATGTTGTGGTCCAAGATCCACCATTTGACCCAGCTAAAGCCATTATAACATCAGCCTGCATTCATCAGAGAACATGCAGTTACAAAGCCACATTAGACATAGATAACACTCTATACGCTGCTAGTGTAAAAACATTACACTATCATCCAATAAGAAACCACCACGCATAATAAGCTCATTGACTTCCATGATAATAACCTTAAAAATCATATAAACAATGATTTGATTGATCAAAAGTGAAAGTTTTTTACATACTCAATGCATAAATATTAAACTCTATCATAACTAGCTCTGCTTCATATTAAAACCTAGCTATTATGCAAACCATGTAAATGTATTTAGTATTTTCAATACTTGTACACTCCTCATGGTTTACAGCACAAGTCTGTTAACAGCTGTACACTCCTTATGTTACCTGTAACAGTAACAATTCACAAGTTAACATTTTGTGAGGTTTGATTCCAAACACTATGAGCTTGCATTACATCATTCAGTTCTCATTTTATGATCCGAAGGCTGTTTGTTTAAAATGCTTGACAAACATCATCAAGTCTCCTCTATTGTCAAGGCAATGGCAATGGTTACACACATACGAAGAAGCAACACAAATACAACTGGCATAAGAAGAAAGAAGTAGAAAATATAAAAAATGAAATAACAAATTTGACCCTAAATTAAAAAACTTGCACGAATAGGTATGCTATCTCATTAAGTGTAACAGCCTGATTAACGGTAGCCTCCAGGGCACCAAAGCATATATTTGGTAGTACCTCTGATACATATAAGGAAGGAGGAATAGGTTGGCAGCAAAGACTCTATAGACATTATTCAATGTAACAGAATATTATAGTTAGGTAGGTAACTAACCAAAGGGATGAAAACCATGATAGGAGGATAGCTTGTTTAGGGAATATGAATTGGTTTGTTGGGAGAGATCAGGGTCTCTCAAATACCCAGAGAAAGTAACCATTGTGTCATCTTCTACCTCTGCATCATATAGATCAGAGTGTAGCCATTGAAAAATGCAGTGCAATTTCATTTCTGTTCTATCATTTTCAATCTCTGGTCCAGTATTCATCATATATATTATAGGTCAATAGCTTTTTTCAAGCAAGAATTCAAGGCATATCAAGAGTGGCTGTTAGTTCGCACACACAAGTAAATCAAAGACTAAATTCCAAGACTCAAGCTTTCATTCTTAGATGACTATAAATTATAAATAAAAACTAAATTCAGTCCACATTTCACTGAATTCAGAAAACAGATAATCCTCACCAACATAAAGAACTGACCTTATTAGGCTGTACATCATCAAACACATGAGCTTGACCTCCATAAAAAATAGTCATCTGACAGCTGTCAGATGATGAGCCACGTTGACTGCAGCCATTACCAAAATGCATAAAATCCATTTCCAAGTTAAAATCATAAAGGGCATGTAAAAATAGCAGGGCAGTTGGGAAGCTATATTAATAGATTTACCTGAGAACTGTGGAAGATTCTGGGTCTACTGTGTTTCTCACAGACTTTGGACTGCTGCCACCAAGCATGGAAGAAGTCTTCTCAGTGACAGCATTCATTGAGTTTATGGCACTCAAAAGCCCAGGGCCCTTGATTCCAGTTCTAGACCCTTCATCAGCAGCTAACTGAGAGATAAATGAAGGACCAGCACTGGTATCACTCTTCTTGTTTGAAGTTATTTGGTCCATATGAGGCCCTAATTGACCAACATGAGGTGGATGCTGCATGAAAGGACCAAAATTCATGAAAATGGATCGTCCCCATTTATTTGCATCAGACATAGTTCCAGTGGGAGTCTGCAATATCTGTGAACCACCACTGGTTGGCTTCAGTGACTGCATAGGAAGAAACACAGCATCATCATTAGACCTTCTAAGGCAATCACCTGTAGCTGCATTCCGGAGCATCTGCATCCAAGCCAAGTTCAAGTATTAACCAACAGAAGGCAAAAGCAAAACGTGTTTCCATTTTGGTCACATGAATGAAACAGATGAAGAATTATGTGATACCTTCATGGAATGTGAGTTTTGAAGGGAATGAGGGACCATTTGGAAGGAATCTCTGGAGGAACCGATAAAAGTTGTATCAGAATTACTTCTCTTGTTTCTCACTACTCTGTTACCTATCTCAATGCCACAGAAATCACTCTTTGGACCATAGAATGGAACTCCCACAAGATGATTCCCAATCTGTCTTTCTATCAAATTGATGAAGAACAAAAGGCATTACACTCAAAATTGAAATGGAAAACACTTAAAACATTCAATTTTTAATTTTCAACAATATAGTTTAAATATTTTAAAAAATAAATATATGACTAAGAACACCAATGTATTCAACGAAAAATCAAAGAATTAAAACAAAAATAGCAATAGAAATCGGCATCACCATTATGAAAAGAAGACTAAAAGTTGACATCATAAGTTTTTGTTATCCAGTGCACAAGATTAAACAATAGAAACTCCAAGAGTAGATTCAGATATCTTGCTCAATTTTAAATAAAAAGATTTTTATAGAAATATGATCTATGATGCAGAAAATGTAACCAGCATACACCCACTAAAAAATCAAAATAAAATAACAAAAAAAAAGTAAAAACTTACAAGATAATGATCCTACCACATAAATACACACTGGGTGACTGGTTAATAGTGGAGAAGGAAATTTTCTAAATAAAAACAAATACACACACTCAAAACAACTTTGTTGAGAAAAGAAAGAGCAGCACACCCTACCAAATTCACCAACCTCATAAACTTCTCAATAATTCCAGGATATGATAATTTGCAGAATCTCCATTATTTAGTTTTTTCAAAAAAGAAATATTTTAATTTATGTTTATGAGAAGAGTTTAATTTTAGTTTTGACATTCTGTTTCCATCATGTCCTTACTAAAAAAATATTTTTTTTTCCCAAACTGAGGGTAGAGAACAACACGAGTGTAAAATGAAAACAGACACGAGAAACTAAAGTCACAATCGAACAAGTAGCTTCCACAGAGAAATCCAAACTCGACCCATGAAAATGCAGCACATGGGGTTTGCGGGAAGAAAAAAAAAGATCGAGTTTTGAAGCAAATGGGGGTGGAACCAGCTCACCGGAAGCGAGGTCGGAGCCGGCAGCGCTGCTTAAAACGGTGGTGGAAGAGAGGGAGGAGGCGGTGACGTAAAGATGAGGGGTTTTGGGGGCATAAAGGACATTGGAGTGAACGGGGTTGCTGTTCTTGGTGCCAAGAAAGTCATGGAACACGGGCTTCACAAGCTGTTGATGTTGTTGTTGGGTCACAATGTTGTTGTTGGCATTGTTTTGCTGAGCCATTCTCTCAACAAGGCCATTGCATATTCGTGTTACTCTTCATGGCTGCCTCTGGTTCTACTCCGCACAGAAAAGAGAGAAAGAGAGAGAAGAATAGAACACAGAGAAGAGCAGAAGAAAAGGAGAATAAGAACAGGAAAATAAGCGTGTGAGAGAGAGAGAGGGGAAGGGAAGAGAAGGGAGTACTTCAATTTAATGGAGCATGTCTTGGCTGGTTTTTCTCTTACTTTTTATTAGTAAAATATAGAAAAATCTTGGATATTGTATTTTGTGTTGTTATAATTCTCCTATTAAATTTGGAATATTATGAATTCATATTTAATTAAATGTATTACATAAAGTTTACTTTGATAAAATAATATGTATTTAATTTGACAAAATTTTTATATATTTAATTTTAATTTTTATGTATTATTTTAATTGTTTATATTCCTTACTGGGAAAATTACAAACGATAAATGATAAATAGAGGACTCATGTAAAAAAAATGTAGGAATCTTAATATAATTTTTTTTCTAATTATAGAATAGTGCTATTATTTGATGGGATAATTCTTTTGTTAAGATAAAGATGAATTAAGATGTTATGAAACGAAAGTTTTAAAACTTTTAAGTTTTATGATTTGATATTTAAGTTTTGATTATAATAAATAAAATATATTATTGTATTTAATATATTTTCATCTAATATGTAAGACATGATAGAGAATAAGCAAAGAATACGTCTTTAATAAGAATAGAAGTAATAATTAAAGTATAAAAAGTAAAGAATTTATTATAGATATTATTATAATAGAATTTATAAGGGCTTATAAGATTATATAAGGCATCAACCACTATTGAATGTATGTTGAAAAAAAAAGTGTTAAACAACATAGAATTAATAGACAATTTTCTCTATATAAACTTCGTCATATGACTATATCATGATCTTAAAAATGATTTTAAAAGTTTATTTTTATGATATGAATATGTATTTTGTAAAACAAAGAATAAAAGTCGTTAAAGATATTAGTAAAATAATCTTCTATTAAGACATAAAATAAGATAAAAGAAAGATACTTCTAACTTAAATAGACACATGTAGCATTAAAGAGTAGGACAAAAAACATGAAACTTTAGGATAAAAAGCATGCAACTTTATAAAGTTAAATGAGAATAGATAATTTTATTAAAGCGGCCAACAACAAACGACTCAATTCAAGTAGAATAGAGACTTGATAAAAATGGTCAACAATAGATATATTTTAGGATGTTGTATTGTCTAATGTTTATATGTGACTCAAAACAAATCTCTGTGAAGATTTTAACTCAAAACTAAATCATCATAAATGTGTAAAAGCTTTTTTTTTGTATTGTTAGTGATTGAAACATAAAAAGTGTGATATTATCACTTAATCATACTACAAGTTAAAGAATATCAACAATCAGTTGTGAACCTTTGAAAAAGCTTTAAGTCAAGATACTCTTATGCATACAACCTTCAACGATCTTTTTTAAACACCTATATAAGGAAGTATTACCATGAAAAAAAAAATCCTAAGATTTTAAGATATGATAAGCAATTTCATGTGCATGAGAAAAAGTGCGAAAAGCTTCTCAATACTACAATTGTAGTTAATCTTCTAAATGGAAGTAAGAAACAAATGTTGACCAAAAAAGAAAATAAGAAATACATATTTCATATTCACTTATACAACATCTTATTATTGTATAGCCTGAAAAGGCTTTATCTACTTTGTTCGAAGAAACTTTGTGTATTCATGTTTGAATTTAGAGGGAATTTAAGTGGATAACTTAAAGAAATTTGGTGTACTTAGCCTAGACAAACATTGTGTACTCAAATAGTCAAAAATTGTTTTATATACTCGTTGTAAACCAGAAGTGGTAATGATAATATTTAAAACTTGTTTTTTTACATTGGAACTTGTTAGAGAAAAATTTCAACATCCCATAATTTTGATTAAGTGCTAAAAACAATAAAGTATAAATCACGATCATGATTCGTCTATTAGATGGTAGTCTTTATTAAATAATAGACCATGCAAAATGTAAGTGTTTCGTCTGACAGATGATACAACATTATGTAGTTTCCTTTTACATCTGATAAGCAATGTATTTACTTAAAACGATACAAGCATAGTCTTAAACTAAAATCATACTTAATGAATATTCATATGCTTATTTTATATTGTTGGAAATGTCTATTTCCTTTGTTTGCCAGGAGGATCTGCATAAAATTTTTTATCACATCAATGATCTCTTGGAAAGTGAGATATAAAGTTATTTTTCTTCACCAACTCCCCAGTGCTTGCTTTGTCAATCATAGAAAAGTCTATTTGTTTCGTATGACTTTGTGTTTTACACATCTTCAAGCAAAAACACTTTGTCTACAGAGAGATAATTATATCTAACTATTGAGGTATTGTTTAAAGAATACAAAAATATTTAATGCATGTATAAAGCATAATTAATGCATCTTCCACATCATCATATGTAAAGAAGACATTCAAATAAGTTTAATTTGTAGCTGCTCAATGATCAAAGAAAGATTTGCAATAACTCTTTTTCTTCAAATGCCTGTATAAAGTCATCCTTTTAAGATAAGATAAATGAATTGAGTCATAATTTCCAAAGTGGAAAAACACTATCAAAATCTGTGTCTTTATAGCTTTGTAAGAACATTGTTGTGTTCATTTCACAAACTAGAAGAGAATGTTAAACCTTGTAAGTGTCGAAAGACACACTCCCTCCTAGCTACTAACCTTGTGATCTTTTGATAACATCCTAGACAACTTCTATGTCTTAGCCAAGAGTGACTTGGTAAATAATACTCAATTTTTCCTCAAAAGTGACTAAGTATTAAATGATACTTGATGGATTAGCTAATAATGACTACATTCCAAAACAAAACTTGTAGGGGTTAGTGAGGAATAACTATAATAAATGATATATGGGTTGTGGTGAAGTGTGCCTGTTTTCATTGGAACAAGAAAAAGTAATCTCATAAATGCAGTTATACAGCTATACCCTACTGTGACAAAGTTCATGAAAAGACGATAAGTTTGCATAAGAAGACAAAAGATTTGCATGAAAAAAGAATCTGTTTCATTTCTTGATTAAAGTTGCAATAAAGCAAGCTCATTTTAAATAGAGTCTACAAAAGTAACTGTTTGAAAAACTAACAAACAGCTTATTCAAACAGAAGGATAACAAGATCCAAAGAATAGATCTTTTCAAACACGAATACTCATATATCTTGCAACTTTGCTTCTCAATCAATTGATTGAGAATTGAACATAGTATGTGGTATCGAAAGAATCAATATAAAAATTGAGAATTGAACATAGTATATACTATCAAAAGTGCTATAGAAAGAATCAATATAAAAATTTGAGTAATTTCTTTCTTTTCTTATTATTATGTAACATTACAAGTTATAATAAATGCATTAACCTATATAAAAAGAAATTTTTGGAACTCTAACTTTTGATAAAACTTTTTCTAGTTTATATTTGTAATGTAAATATATTATCTAAATGTATACCAATTTATTAGAATTATAAAAAAGTTTTTTAAATATAATTCAATCCTCTTTTATTATATTTTACCTATTTTCACAAATCCTTTAGCATTTACATTAGAGAATTAGACATAGTAAAATTATGTTATTAATAAATCCTTGTGTTACATGTTAAATTACTTACTTATACCAAAAACTTTGTAATTGTGTTTTATAAAACCATCAAATGGCCTTTATATAGAGTCTAACAGCGTACGGGAGACATTTCTTCAAAAGAGTTTTCAATAACTCTGTTCAAACCTTTCTAAAGTTAAGTTATTATTTTATCTTTAAATATTGTTACAGGGTTAATTAATAAGTGGTAACGATGGATTGAAGAAAGGATCGGGCAGAAGAAGAAAGGAAAATATGAAAAAAAAGAATAAGTACTTGTTTGAAGAAAAAGAAAATATTATATATTAAATTGAATTATATTTTAATACCACCTTTGTATACGTTATAATCACGTGGAAGTCACACTAGAAGGTAACCTATTATATAACGTGTCAATTTTTACAAAGCTAGCAGTGTTAAAAATCTATCTGTATGAAGGACTAATGTGATGTGATTAATAAATCTTATTTTCATAGACTAATTTTAAATATAAATATATATATATATATATATATATATATATATATATATATATATATATATATATATATAGAACTCAATCCGAAAATAAAAACAATTCATTTTTTAGTCTGGTGAACATGTTTTGGTCGCAATCGTCTAATCTTGTTAATTACATGCTATACTTACTTCATACCATCATGTTCTTCGAATATTTTAATTTTTTAATTCTACTTTCAATCTCTAATAAAATTTATTCTATATTAAAAATATCAAAATTTGTATACTTAAGAGTTTCTTAATATAGATACAAACAAATAAAATAAATAAATGCCCATGGATTATTTATCCAAATAAATAGTTTTCAAAAATTATGAATGTGGACAATTTTTATTTTATAGCACGATTTCTATAAAAAATCATGTCTTAAAATATAATTTTATTATTTTTTTAAATAATAAAAGTAGTTTTTTAAAAAAAAACAGTACTAAAAAAATTTTACCATCAAAATTTGAGTTTCAAAGTAAACATATCAGCTTAGTTTGACAGGTCAAATGGACGGTAACTTCTAGATTTAATAAAATTTTTATTTTGAAGAAATGAATCATTTTGGCTTTAAAGAAAAACAGATCAAAATATTGAAAAACAAAATATGTATTTTTAAAATTTAAGTCTTACTAAAATTCATTTTAATTTTAAAATTATGTGATTTAAGATATAACTTCAAATATTATATATATATATATATACATATATATATATATATACATATATTTATATATATATATATATATA
>Ga0099824_1009610_pt1 | contig 11804 bp, 4 predicted proteins | sample SiratrowhiteBW_FD_76837 | JGI IMG/M metagenome (GOLD analysis project Ga0099824, IMG submission 76837) | Root nodule microbial communities of legume samples collected from California, USA - Siratro white BW | ecosystem: Host-associated > Plants > Roots > Nodule | place: USA: California... | reverse complement strand
TAATATATTTATTTATTATTTATTATATTTTTTTATTAAATCTTTCTTTTTTTTTTTTATATATATATATATATATATATATATATATATATATATATATATATATATATATATATATATATATAAGGGAAATGTCAACCCCTAAGGGAAATGGAGGATTAAGTGAATGACAAGAAGATGATGAGTTTTTTTACAAAATTGGTGCATATTTTTCTGTAATATACATATTTGGGTAAATTTTTTAAAAATTACGAAAGTGGGTGTAGTCAGTTGAGGGATAACTTTTGTTTGGCAGCATTTTTTTCTGTCGTATTAGAAATCGTGCGAGAAAGGCCGATTTTTTTTTTATTGAAGTCGTGCTAGATAGTACAACTTCAGTGTAGTGATTTTTTTTATTTTGTGACTTTTTTTTAACGTTGTTATTTTTTTCTGCAACCGTCATCGTGCTCGGTAGCACGACTTTAGTGGGATTTTTTTTTATTTTGTCTAGTTTTTTTGGACGTAGTTAATTTCTTTTTTCTTCACACGTAATTGTTGTAGATGGCAGGACTTTAATAGTGTTTTTTTTTTTCTTGTGACTGCTTTTTCCCTATAACTATAGTAGTGCTTTAAGTTGGTGAAGAAGATGAAGACTACAAGCCCACTACAAGCCCACTTCTGATGACAAACAACATTCTAGACCTAGTTTCTCACGTCATATTCAATGTGATTTATTTGAACGCATGTCTTTTGTTTCAAAGGAGGCAACTATGATGAACGTTAAGCAATACCATATTGAGCAGGGGTATACATTTGTTGTTGTTGAATCTAAGTCTGACCGATATGTAGCAAAGTGCACTAATTATGGTAATGGTTGTCAATGGAGGATTAGAGTTGCTTTCAGCAAAGTCCAACAATATTTGGACATTAAAAAGATTGAAACACCTCACACATGTTTCTCAACCATTATCTCTCAAGATCACCATAATCTAGATTATTTTTGTATTTGTCTTTTGTTGATCAAGAGTATATAAGACATACACTACAAGAAAAAAAGTTATTTAGAGACCACTTTTTAGCTACCAAATAAAATAGTTGCTAATTGTGACAAAAATATTTATCAAATTATATTTTGGTTGCTAAATAACTACAAAATAGAAGTAATGATTGAATTTAGTGACCAATTAGTCAAGATAATTGGTATCTAACATTAGCTACCAAGATTTTAGTGATCTATACCATTAGATTCTAAATTAGTCTCTAAATTAATTAGATACCAATTTAGAATATAATGACATAGGTCACTAAAACTTTGGTAGCTAATGTTAGATACTAATTATCTTAACTTAATTGGTCACTAAAATTTAATTTTATAGTTATTTAGCAACCAAAATTTAATTTGATGACTATGTTGGTCACAATTAACAACCATTTCATTTGGTAGCTAAAAATTGGTCTCTAAATAATTTTTTTTGTAGTGATATATCCTTTTATATCGAAAAGATTTGAGAGAGTGAATATTCTCTTGGTATCAATATTTGTTTTGATTTATATCCTCTTAAAGGTGTTCAAGACTTGATCATTTTTTAATAACCTTTTGAAGTTAATAGAAATAACTATTCTATAGTTGAATAGTTGAGACTAAATATAAGAACTTTTTTATCAGAACCATTATAATATTTCTTGTGAAATCTTTCTCCGCTTATCTTCTTTCACTTTTGCTACAATTCAATCTTGTATCAATCCTACTTCCAATATAATTGCATTCAATTTTGCAATCTTAAAAGAGTTTTAAAAGAACTTTAAGAAATTAGAATTTTTTCATAAAAAGATTTAAAAATCAATTAACCCTCCCCTCTTGGTTTAAACAAGCCATTCATTATTTTCTAATAATAAGTGCTTATGTATAAGTTGTTTCTACTTCTATAATGAAAAATAAAATAGGGTCAAACAATTTTAATGTAATTTGCAAGTTGTTTTTATAAGTTAGTCGAAGACATTATAGTTGAAATAAAGTGAGAATAACTTATAGACATGTCGTAAGCTATGTTCATAAGTTTGCACTTATGTCTGATCATCAACAACGCTTATCAAATGAATTGAAAAATTTGCATGGTACATTATCATCTGTCAAACAAAGCACTTGCATGTTGCATGATTTGCCCTTTCTACACAACATATGTCAGATGTAGCTTCTTCATGTTTCTTACTTTGTTAGATTAAGTACTTGGTCAAAATCACAGGACTGTTGTAATTTTGCTCTAACAAATATTATAGACTATCCTTTGACACTTTTAGAATATTCTATAATTTCTAAAGTTTACAAACTATCTGACTTCTTTATTTCTTCTCCAACTCTTTTTAGTCCTTCTTGCAAATTTCTCTTGATACTTCATTTTTCTTTTCCTTTCTTTGTTATGTTTATTGTATTTATTTTTGAAGTTTTTCTCCTTCATTAGATCCTTCTTCAATCTTATTTACAGCACTACGATACCATGATCATACTATGTTTTATGATTTAAAAGGCTCTAATCATATATTTTGTTTAATATGTGATTTAAAAGGCTCTAATCCTATTTACGATATATACTTGATAAGATGAACATTCTTAATAACCAAGACACAATATACACAAGATTATACACAACCTCACAAGCTCAAATCCTCAAAGACATTACTTTCTTTGAAGCTTTGAGAAGACAAGCCACATCTAGCAAAGTGCTAGACAAAAAGGTCACATAATGCAATTGATATGAAGATTAGATGAGTCTCAAAAGTGTAAGACAAAAAGGTCACAAAATGCAATTGTTATGAAGACCATACAAGTGTCAAAGTGTTAGACAAAAGCTTAACAAGATACATATGCTACAAGATCATACGAGTCTTACATAAGTGCTATACCAAGTTTAAGATCAAGATGCAAGATAAGTAAACTAGACACGATTTAGAACTGCTCAACATAAAATACATTATTGTCATGTAGAACTGTTTAATAGCTACTAAGTTGAGTACGAAAGCTTCTCAAGAAAGTATTTAACACAAAGTACCATCATAAATGTGTTTTCTCAATATGGTATTGTAAGAAAAGACAACAAAAAAAAAGTATGTTCACACCCCTTCAATGGTCATTTATAGACATATATAAAAAGAAGCGTTTTCATAAAGAAAAAAATATAAGTCATATTAAAGAGTGATACATACAATTCGTCTTCGAGATTTCATCTTTTGTGAAATTAGATTTCTGATACAAGAAACACATATATAATCTTTTTTTTATAACAAATATTCTATTTCAAACAATTTCTTTTATATATTCTAAAGGAAACTTTGTATATTTAGCTTGAAAATTAATTCTTTAACCGTATTTGATAAATTGTTCTAAAAAAATTTAAATATTTTTTAACTTTCTTCGAACTCTATAATTCTAGAACTAACTTATTTTCCTCAATCTCCTTTTTAAACTAAGTCTCATTTTAACAAACACAAATGCATTTATACAATATTCCCATTAGAACCATGATAACAAACATCACAAACTCTTTTATTCATACCAAATCGTACATCTCCTTTTGTATATAATTAGAAACATGTCTTAAATTTAAGTGTCATAGGGATTTCAAATTTTTTTTGCAATATATATAATTTAAACGTGATCATGATCATGATCATGTAGCGAGTTAAAGTAATGATGGTCAGTTACCAATTTGCTAAACCAACCATCTTTGTGAATCCTGAATGTAGCAAAACATATTGATAAATATAGAAGAAATACTTTCAAATTATGTTATATGATTAACATGAAAATCAAATTAAAAGGGAATTCAGATATACAGAGAAATCTCTTTAGTACTGTATTTATTATTCTTCTTAATTTATATATAAAGTATTTGATAAGAAGGAAACAATATAAAAAAAATAAAAATTTATATCGGTTTGAGTAACAAAAGAACTGATAACTAAACTTTGGCAGTGGAAGATAAAATCGACTGAGTAGTTTGCTTATGCTATTCATACAATTTGGTGCAACACATCCTTTTTGATAAATTAAACTCCGAACAATATAATAAATAAGAGTTAAATACTATTTTCAGTGACAATTACCTCAAATACTTAATATCTTAGTTTAGTGATCTCTATAAAGTATACCATTCACATGAAATTTTCTATAATATTATTTTGTACTTTTTTTAAATACATGTTTCTTTCTTTTTATATTTATCTCCATATTATTCATACATAAAATCCTGTAAATAATTAACACACATTTATCTCCTTTTTATTTGGCATATAAAATAAAATTCTGTTCCCATTAAGGGACAATTATTTTCCTTCACCCTTTTATACATAGGTGAGAAAGAATTGATTTGTGAGTGTTAATCCATTAAACCACAATATGATAAGGTGGTGCAGCTTGTGTGGATACCAAGCACTACCACTGAAATATCTTCACGTCCCAACAAAACCAAACTTCCAATCAGTTGGGAAATTGATTAGCTATTCTTTCCTTCCACCACTTCCTCCTAAAGAATGTAATCTTCCATTTTCTTCACACAAAATAAAACCTTTACACTCATCTACCACCATGGATAATTCAGCCTCCACAGACAGTGAAGTAGCCTATGATATCCCTCCCATCCTCAAAGTCTACAAAAACGGTCGCGTAGAGAGGCTAGAGGGTGTCAAGGTTGTTCCTCCGGGGCTTCATCCTGAAACCAACGTAGAATCCAAAGACGTCGTAATCTCCGAAGAACATGGCATATCCGCTAGGCTTTTCATTCCCAAAACCACTTACCCTCCGCCCCAAAAGCTCCCTCTCCTTCTTTACTTCCACGGCGGCGCCTTCATAATCGAAACACCGTTTTCCCCCAACTACCATAACCTCCTCAACAACGTTGTTTCAGAGGCTAACGTGATAGGCGTCTCTGTCCACTACAGGAGAGCACCGGAGCACCCGGTTCCCGTTGCCCACGAAGACTCCTGGGCTGCTCTCAAATGGGTCGCTTCCCATGCTGGTGGAAACGGCCCTGAGGAGTGGCTGAAGGAGCACGCAGATTTCGGGAAAGTGTTCTTCGCCGGTGACAGTGCCGGCGCCAACATCGCAAGCTATTTGGGCATTCGGGTTGGAACGGAAGGGCTACCTGGGGTGAAGGTTGCAGGGATTGTTTTGGTGCATCCTTACTTTTGGGGAGAGGAACCGCTTGAGTGTGAGGCGAAGCGGGCGGAAGACGCTGCGAAGGTGCAACAGTTGTGGCGTTTTTCATGCCCAAATACGAGTGGATCCGACGACCCGATTATCAACCCGAGTAAGGATCCGAATCTGGGGAAGCTTGGTTGTAGCAGGGTGCTTGTTTGTGTGGCTGAGAAGGATTTGCTGAAGGACAGGGGTTGGTACTACAAAGAATTGCTCGATAAGAGTTCGTGGTCTGGAGTTGTGGAGGTGTTGGAGACAAAGGACGAGAATCATGTGTTTCATCTGTTTAATCCGAGTTGTGAGAATGCTAAGCTTCTGCTTTACCAAATTGTTTCCTTTATTAAACAGGATTGAACGTTGTTATGTGTGTTTTAGTTATCCTTTTTAGTTCTCACTGTAACAAGTTTCACTTCTATTTCCCTGTTGGATATTTGATCCATTTGTGTTGCTACCATGAAGAGAGATCAATTAAGCCATGGAACATGATAAAGAAGAAATGAATATGGGAAAAAGCTAAAAGCTTTTGGGATTGGCAGGCCAAAGATTTAAGTAATTTATGATTAAATAAATTTTCAATTCTATCAATATTATTTTAATGTGATTGGTAATATGATGACGTCTTTGGATTTTATATGATATGTATTTATTAGAACTAACTAGTCTCTTAGAAGAACGCTATTATTGATTGTTTATGTTATGTATTCGAGAGTTGCCATCCCCAATAACCAAGCACTCCCTTATATCACATACCAAAAATCTGCTTCTTCATTGATGTTTTGCTGTCTGCCCGAGGTGCACCAAGGCTTGTTGCAAGGGAGTTGTGAACCTGAAACATGCGCATATGAGAAAGACTAAGTATCACTGTTAGTACTGTCAGTACGTGATATTCCACTTCAGATAACCATTCGACTGAAAAAATCATGCATCACAACCTAGTCAGTATTCTTCCTCCTCATCCAAATGAGTATTCAGCGCTATATCACATTCTAAAATCCAGAATACAAGAAGTTTAGAAGTGTATGGTTTATTTAGTTTGTTTTTAAGTAAGGGTATAACAATCAATTTGTTGTGTTTATAAAGGTGTGGGAAGAAAACATGGAGGTGTCGAAAGAAGCCGTCCACTAACATGCACCCACTTACACTGCTTACTGTACACCTTCCAACAATACCGAAATTTTCTTCTTGTACTTCTATAATATCAGCCTGCACCTTCATACCATATATGAAAATACAAAATTATCTTTAAATAAAATTTAAAACCACCGTTCGCCTCTTTCGCCTCCAATTGCGTCTTAATCTTTTTGCTAACGGCTTCCGAATTCTATACTCTGGAAGTCATTTAATCAAATTTTACTTTTTTTTTTTTAGATTGTAGAATCAGGAAGCTTTTAAATTTTACAAAAACATGAAGAAAGATGTGGGTCGTAGTAAAGTAGAAGTATTAAGATGAATCTGTGGTGTTTGAATCCGTTGTCAAGGTATTAACTTAATGTATAAAGAAATTAAAGTCAGAAACAATGAAGGAATGTGAATCAAGATAGATTGGTGGAGAATGAGAAAAAAATAATGAAAACCAAAAGGTTCAAGGACAAACTTCTTTTTGTCTTTTAATTATCCAAAACTACATTAATTATTAATTAATACACAAAGAAACTAAACGAGTAACAATGTGGAATACATGAGTCAGAATAGGTTGGTGGAGGATGAAGAAAAGATAATGAATGAAAAAATAAAAAACCTAATAAATTTAAAAGAGAAATTTCTTTGTGTCTCCATAGTCAAAACTAAATTAATTATTAATTAATATACAAAGAAATTAAAGCTAGGCAATAATCAAAGGTTGGTGAAGAATGGAGGAAAAAGCCAAGAAGAATGTGAGTCAGAATATGGTGGTAGATTCATAATAACAAATCTCTAATTTTACAAGTAGTGTGCTATTCTGATTTATCTATGTTATTGGAGGTGTGGGGTATCAGGAAGTGAAAACTAATTTCAAATGACTTTTCGGATTCTACAATCCAAATGTCTTAATCTTTAGTAAAGGACGTTTTTGTCTTTTACATAAGGTAAGTTTTGTAATTAAAGAAAGTAGTAAAGGAAGTTTTTGTCTTTTCACTAAGGTAAGTTTTGTAATTAAAGAAAGTATGGAGGTGCATGTTGATATTATGGAGATGCAGGAAGAAGCGCTCAACCATGCATATCCAATAGGTTGACCCACTACCCAAATTAATTTGACGATTCTTTCTATACCCTCAATACTCTCGTCTCTACTTTTAAAAATGTCAAAATTATCTCTATGAAATGACCAAAAAGATCTTCTGTGTTTAGAAATAGAAGATTTTCTGAACTGGATGCCCAACGTTCGTTTCTTTTTTTTTTAAATATAAATAAGATGTTTTCCATCCGGTTTATAATTTTCTTCTAAAATGTAAATTAGATATAGAGTATCCGGTTCATATGAAGTTCATCTTCTCTAATGCAGATTTATTGTCAACCACAACCAAATCATCAAATTAACTATTTTAATCATTACCACTCATAAATTGCTAATAAAAAAAAATTCTTACCTTTGATTTGTTTGAAGCTTTAATTCAGATTGAAACAAATACGCAGCTTCTTCAGCTTCTCCTCCCATATCTGCAATGCGGATATTGCAGACTCTCACCCACACACACGTACAGATAGCTTTTGATGGTCAAGGTGAAAAACAGATACAATGACTAAACTGGATGCTATAGTGAAGCAGTAAATTGAATGTAAGCAAAGAAAAAATGAAACGACTGAATGCTATAGTGAAATAGTAAATTGGATGCAAGTAAAGAAAGAATGAAGCTGATAAAGCGTGGATAAAAATGATTAAGGAGATGAATGGAGATAGATGATATTTTAATCTTTTACTGCTTATTAAGGACATATTTAATTTTCCGGAGGTGCAGGATGAAAGTATCCGGTGGAGGAAGAATTCGTCCGTTAATTTACATGTCCCAGGTCCAACTTCTAGCCTAAGAATGTTTGCGGTGCAATTTGGTTTAATTTATTGTTAAAATTACATCCAAATCATACATAAAAAATATAAACTATTTAATTTGAAAGAAAAAATCTGAACCAAATAAAACCTATAATTTTGTTTGAATCAGTTTTTGCGATTTTTAATTATATTTTTTTCTTGTATTAAAGATTTACTATTTCTTTTCATATTTCGAACTAAAACATGCTAATAAAAAATGTTACTCAAAATTCAATAAATATTTTAAATAACAAATTAATAAAATCAAAAGACTCAATATTTAATATTATTAAAAATTAAAATCATATATTTCTCTGCAGTTTAACACCAACAAATACGAAATAAAAATTTAAGATAAATTTTAAGCACACAAAAATACAACATGTCAATATGATAAATTTGATCAATTAAAAAAAATAAAAAAAATTATATCAACTATCATATTAATTGTGAAATGTCTATATAGTTGTGACCTATAAAATATAAAACTTTATTAATTAAATTTTAATTGTAATATTTTCTTTCATTTGTTTTTACAAAAGAAACATATCTTTTTTAAGAAATTCTCTTACCGTAAAAGAGATTAATTTCAAGTGTAATAAATAATCATACTTAATATCAGGGGTTCGTTGTGAGATTGGACCAAATTCTAAAAAGATATAAAATATAATAAAAATTAGTTTGCAAAAGATAACCAATATAATGCTAATAATAATATATTGAAGATATATAATTCTTAGAAAAAAATTTTAAAAAATCTATTAATTTTAGTTTTATTTATTATCGTTACATTTTCAATTTTTTTAAACAACTCTATTCTAGCAAACTAATTTTGAATAAACCTTTCCGCGCACCACATCCTAGACCAACCCAATTACAGCATGATATGATGACCCCAACACTCTCGATCACTATGTCTTCCCACACCTCCATACTTTCTTCCTACACCCCATAAGCAAAGCAAATTATCATTTCACTCTCTTATTTTCTTCATCTTTTCAATATATCCTTCTCACGTTTTCATATTTAAAATTGTATAATCCATAATACAAAAAAGAAATTGTATTCTAGATTATATAATTCGAAATACAAAAAATTGTATTTTAGATTATATAATCCAAAATATTTTTTATTTTGGATTGTGTAATCCGAAATATATATAATTCAAAATACAAATTTTTGTATTACAGATTATAAAATATGGAATACAAATTTTAAAAGGTTATTTTGGTAATTTTAGAATTATAGAGGTCCAGGAAGAAATGAATGGAGGTGAGGAAGAAGTCGTCCACTCCTATAATCAAACCATCTCATTAAATTCTCGCGACTTCTTCTTACACCTCCCTACTTTGGTTTGTCTCATTTCGTTGTCCGCTCATGTGTTGTGCTCCTACTGAAAGTATGTATAGAGGTATTGCCATTGAGGGAATGGGTAGAGGTGGGGCTGATAATTTTTTGGATTTGTGGACTATTTTGGATTCTAGAATTTAGACCATTTTTTCTAAAAAAACATTTCAAAATACACAATCCAAAAGGTAATTCTAGACCTGGAAATAGCTTCTAGATTGTGCATTATGGAATGTGTTTTATAAGAAAACATGTTATGGATTCTACAATTCGAAAGCCATTCTCAAATTTGTAATTACCTTTCGGATTGTGCAATCTAAAATGTGTTTATTTTTTTAAACATATTTTGGATTGGGCAATCCAAAAGGTAATTCTAGATTCGAGAACGACTTCTGGATTGTAAAATCCAAAATATATTTATTTTTCAAAAACATAATCTGTATTGTACAATCTGGAAGTTATTTCCAGATACATAATTACCTTCTAGATTGTGCAATTTAGAATATGTTTTGAAAAATATATGCATTTTGCATTCTACAATCGAAAGACATTTGTATGACCTGTTTTTTATTTTTATTTATTAGAGAAAGTTGGGTTAATGTAATAAAATTGGTGTTGACAAATTAATGGCTAAAACTAATGGTGATGGTTCTCAACCTGAGGGTAGGGAGAGGCCTATCACATCGGTCCGTAAAATAGATCACTGATGAGGTGGTGGAGATGTTACTGCTAATGTAGGTCAAGGATCCTTTAGAGGACCTATAACTCCTTCTTTGTTAGTGAGTTATTGTGATTATGTTTCTTTGAGACGTGGGAGGTTGCAGTAAGCAATTTGAAATTGTTTATCATTTTTGTTTCCATATAAACGGTTGTGGTTACAAAAAGTGAGGTTGTTGTTTAAGATTAGGAAGAACTAAAATTGGTCTCCCCTGCTAAAAAAACTTAGGAAGTTTGGGTTGCCTTGTGCTAAAGTTGAGGCATTTGTACTTAGTTTTGGGTTGTTTTTGCTTTTGTGATAAGGGGACACCGGCTCACGAACATGTTCCATTTTCCCATTAGTGACATGACGATCACATTGGATGATGTGTCGTCCATCCTTTATATCCTTATTGTTGTTCAATTTCTCACTTATATCATGACAGAGTTTGTCGGAGCTTTTGCTTTGTTGGTCGAGTTGTTGCGGTTTGATCCAAGCGATGCAAAAGTTGAAATGTGACAGTGTTGACGTGCACTACGACTTAGCTGGCTTAGAGAAATTTATGGGAAATGTTGTGTCCGACGATCGTGGGAGTTTGTTGGGAGAGCGTACTTGATGCATCTAGTTGGATGCACAATATTCACTGACAAGAGTGCAACCTCAATGTATGTTTCATACCTGGCTTTCTTAAGGGATCTTTGAATGTGTGGAGATTATTGTTTGAGAGTTGTCGCACTTAAACACTTTTTATGAGCAATTACGAGATGCATGTTGTGCTCATAACTGGCAATTGGACACTTACGCGACATTGATACATGTAAATAATACATAAATTGTGAATAAAATTGCATTCATTTTCACTTCAAAACAGATAAAATAAATTTTAAATTTGTAACAAGTTTGCATTTATAAAGATTTCCTTGGGATGGGAAGGAGGGAGTTGAATCCAATGTATCATGAGACACTACAAGAAAAATCAAAGTTACCGACAAAGTGGTATCCATCGGTAAAATATAATTACTGATGAATTCTAGTGATAGATAATTGACAGTCAATTAGTGACAGATTTTACTGATAGATTTGATCTGTCGATAATTATTGACAAATTTTACTGACGGATTATTTAGGAGTCAATTTATCGACAGATAAGTTAATCGCCAAATTATTTTTTGATAAATTGATTGCCAAATTATCAGTCTATAATTACTGTCGGTAATAATATTAATAATAATAATAATAATAATAATTGTAAACAATTATTTTCCTTTCTTGTTGTTCATTTTCTTTATCAGATCTAAGAATGACAATCACAAAACCAAGGCCAAAGGCAACTCCTCTAAGCCATTGAAGTATATCATCTTGTGTTAGAAATACCTACAAAAATATACAACACTCTCATAGCATGAGGTGTCTAAATCCAAACAATTTTGCGATGCGTAGGAAAAACTCATCAATTACCTTTCAGTTCTTCGTCTATAGTTTATACTAAAACACTGCAATTAGTATATGTTGACATATGGAGTCCTGCTCCAATTTGTGCCTCCAATGGTGTGAGATATTACATTTCTTTTTTAGATGCTTTT
>Ga0099824_1009605_pt1 | contig 11809 bp, 8 predicted proteins | sample SiratrowhiteBW_FD_76837 | JGI IMG/M metagenome (GOLD analysis project Ga0099824, IMG submission 76837) | Root nodule microbial communities of legume samples collected from California, USA - Siratro white BW | ecosystem: Host-associated > Plants > Roots > Nodule | place: USA: California... | reverse complement strand
TAAAATAGAATAGAATCAAAACTTCTTTTTTATTTAAATAATAACACACATTTTTATTTTTATTTTATATTGTTTTATATTTTAGAATAATTTTATTTGCCCGGACGAAATTGGGTGTTGACAATAAGAAAACACCAATTAGAGTTTGAACAATTATGATTACAAATCAAATTATTCAATGTAATTTGTAATTGCTTATCAAATCAAACTTCAATTAAAATCTATTTTGAATCCAAAAACAATACAATAAATCATAATCAAAATGTGCAATCTTGAGAATTAGAGAAAGAATGCACACGTGTAAATCTAATGGTAAAAAACTCAATTATGCAACTCATATAATATTTAATTTTGTAGAATAAAGGAAACAAATTAACCTTTCATGGGAATATTCTTCTATACGCAGAAATGAAAAGAGAATTTGAAAAGTTAAAGAGAGGGAAGAAAATAGCAAAGAGAGAATTCAAAGAGACAAATTGCTTTTAATTGTAAAACAAAAATGTAAATTGTTTAAAACATGTAAAGTATGCCTCTTTAGAGCTTCGGGGCCATCGACCTCTACAATGAAGTCGAGCTTGACGCCACTAAAGATGGGTCGGGCGCAAACATTGAAAATATATTTTAAAGACTATCTACATTAGGGTTCAACCATCTGGAGCTAGAGTAAAGTTAGTCTTGGACGTCAACCTTAGGTTTCTTGGTGTAATCATCATCTTGTTCAATTGTTCATCTTGTAGTTTAGTGTTCTCATGACTATGAGGAACTAAACCCATTATTGTTGGGGTTAGATGTGATCTACCAAACTCTCATGTAATCAATATTGGTTTTATATATATGTCTTTTCCTTTCAATGTTAGTATTTTGATTTTGTACTTAATGTCTATTGTGATTATTCGTGATTTGATATTTGATTCTTATGGTATTAGGAAACATCATTTGTAGTCTAGATCTAAATTGAAATACCTAACAAAAGCTTGTATTTAGGAATAGAACATGAATCACTTGTTGTCTTAAATCCTTGTGGCAAAAGCAAGTCTTTTCTACATGATCGATTAAGGAATCCACGATTAATAGGGAAGCTTAGGCTCATCCACCTAAGGAATTAAAATTTGGAAATTATTGTGGGTTGACATTGACATTTGAGACGAAGAAATGTAATTGTTTTTATATATGAGAGTGAGGAATAGTGAAGTCTAACCTTAATAATTTCATCTCATCGATCATTAACCTTCTTCTACAATCCAAGATTTGACAAAATCTATAAAAATATTTAAATTTATTTTTGCATAATTTCATTTTCTCACACCCCAATCAAAACTATAGATTTATTCTTTAGTTTAATTTTATTATAACTGTGAAGATTGTTGTGCATTGTGCAAGTCATCTAGTAAAGAACAATATTTATACTTGTTACATTGTGATTGATGTCCTTGTTATTGGAAGCGAAAAATAAGCTAACAAGTTTTTGCGATGAGGACTTAATACATCACAATTTTGGACTTATAACTTTTTAGACTCATTTTATATTTCTATTTTTCTTAAATTTATAATTTTTATTTTATTTATTTATTTTATTTGGAATAACGTGAGGTTCTAGGTTTTTTTGTGTTCTTCTACATGCAAGGTTCCATTCAAACTAGAAGCACATTTTCTTTAGAACTTTTACTTATAAATCCAGATATTGAAAGGACTGCAAGAATAATATTGTTTGATATAAGAAGACAAGGAACTAGGTTCTAGCAAGTTGTTCAACAATCTTCCTTCATTTAAGAAGAAATGGATGATGAGAATCATGATTAGAATCAACAATAAAATCGCAGGAGAACTATAGGAGACTCAATTGTGTACACGAGTCCTAGAGAATTCTCCAGCATTATGAGACCCACGATGAATGAAAATGATTGCTGAGATGAAGCCTACTCTCCTACATCTTATCAGTTCTCACTAGTTTGTAGATATGGATCATGAAGACCTATATTCTCTTCTATACACATTTTATGAGTTGTGTGGTCCAGTTGGTATGACATGGAATGGTATGGAGGCATTGTTATTGAGATTATTTCCATTCTCTCTAAATGGAAAGGCTAAGGCTTGACTTCAATCACAACTTAACCAAAGCCTCACTAGTAGGAAGAATGTGAAGACCATATTCTTATCTCAATTTTCCCCTCCACCTAAAAATAATGGGGCGAAGGCAGCCATAACCACGTTTGTGCAAGGGATTGATGAACCATTGTGTGAGGCATGAAAAAGATATAAAGTTTTGTTGAGGAAGTGTTCTAATGGGTTTGAAGAGGAGATACAGGTGTATATTTTTTTGTAATGGGCTTCAATCATAGACAAAGATGATTATGGATGTCTCTTATGGTGGTTCAATATTGTTGAAAACTACAGAGCAAGCCATCACTATTATTGAATCTATGGCTTCTACTGACATGCGAAGCCAACATGGGAGGTCGCAGACTTATAAAAGGGGAGTTCTATAGAGTTGAATTCTAAAAATGCCCTTTTAGCCCAACACAAACTTTTATACCGACGGATAGAGGTTTTGAATCAACATATGACTAAACTACCTCTATAGTTACAATCCATGTAGGCTGCATCAGTTTTCGCCCAACCAATATCGATGTGTGAATTTTGTGGAGGTAATCATTCTAATGGTTATTGCTAAATGCTTAGTGTTTCGCAAAGTGTATAAGTAAGTTACATAGGGAATCAAGGAATGACACAATTCTCCAACAACCCTTTTCCTAAGTCTTACAATGAAGGGTGCAGATAGAATTTTTTGGTGGAAAGCAAGATGGAGTATCAAGAAGTAGATCCCACCAACAATAGCACCACCTTTATATGAACGACTCAACAAAATTGAAATTACTTTTCAACAATTCATGCAACTATCTTTCTAGAATCAGAAGAATACAAATGCATCAATAAAGTATCTAGAGGTTCAAATGGGTCAATCGACAAAGTAAATGGCAGGCCATAAGGGTGGATAATTCTCCGCAAACACCCAAGTCAATCTCAAAGAGCAGTGTAAAGCAATTGTCACTAGAGGTGGGAAAGAAGTTGGGTTGAGCGATAAAGAGAAAATTGATGGTTATGAGGATTAGATGAATGAGGAAGAGGAAAAAAATTGAGTGTAGAGAGTGAAGTAGAGAAAGAGAAAAATAAAGAAAAAAATAAAAGAAATAAAAAAAGAAAGAGAGAGAAGAGGAGATGAGAACCCCATTAGTGAAAAAACTTCCTTATCCTCATGTACCTTTTAGGAAGGACACAGAAAGACAATTTCTTATATTTAAGAAAATTTGAAACAATTGCATATTAACATCTCTTTTGGAGAGGCCATAGAGAAAAATTTCACCTATACAAAATTTATGAAGGTTCTCTTACCAAATAAGAGGAGCTTTACTAGGAAGAGACTACGGAGTTGGAGGCAGGTTGTAGTGTTATTATTAAAAAATCTTTGCCCTCAAAATTGAAAGATCCTGATAGTTTTACTATTCTTGTTACTATAGGTGATTTACCTGTGAGTAAAGCTCTAGATGTAGGGGCTAGCATTAATTTAATGTCCTTATGAATGATGGAGAGGATTGGAAACCTGGAGGCTCGACCTATTAAGATGACATTACAACTTGTTGATAAATCTATCAAATATCCTCACCTGGTGGTGGAAGATGTGATGGTAAAGGTGGGAGAATTTGCTTTTCTAATGGATTTTGTTGTCATGGAAATGGAAGAAGACATAGAGGTGCCCTTGATCCTTGACAGATCATTCATGAAACTTCTAAGGTAATAATTGATGTTGATGATAGTAAAATGAGAGTGACAACACAGGAAGATGAGGTTGCGGATTGGCAATGACATTTGAGGGGAAAGAATGTAATATTTTTTTTTATACATGAGAGTCAGGTATGTTGAAGTATAACTCTAACAATTTCATCTCATTGATCCTTAACTGTTTTTCTGCAATCCAAGATTTGAGAAAAATCTATAAACATATTTAATTTGTTTATGAATAATTTCATTTTTCTCGCACCCCAATCAAAACTATGGATTTATTATTTAGTTTAATTTTATTATAATTGTGAAGATTGTTGTGTATTGTGGAAGTCCTTTGGAAATAACAAAATTATTACTTGCTACACTACGACTGATGCACTTGCAATTGGAAGCGAAAAAAATAAGCTAACAACAAAGATTTGCAAAATGTTTTTAAAAATCTTAGAACACAAATTAACCCTCTTATCTTGTGTTTTGACATGTTTTCCACATGTAGACTTCAAATGAAGGAGGGTTGTCACTGAAGAAGCATCTTTATGAGATGAACTTATTTTTGATAAAAAATAAGTGATATGGAAGATGAAGATCTAGTAGTGATTCTTCTGCTATGTCTTCCCCCTTCATTTGAGAATTATTTAATTCTTTAAGTGTAGGTAAAGACTCCATTGAAGTTATAGGCTAATTCTATAAGGAGGGTTGAACAGAGTCCAAGATTTTTCCTTTTTTTTTGCAAATTGGTATACCATGAATAGAAAAGAAAAAGCAACACAATAGCTTATATTGGTTCAACAACAATTCTTAGGCTACATACAACTCTTAGTGCCTTGTGAACTAGACAATGGAATGTCTTGCACTTCTATAGTTCACACATCATTTATTATAGGTGAACTATCTACTATAACTTTTGGTCTATTAGAACCATTGTCTCTAGAAAATATAGGAGGGTTAATAGAAATATAGCCTTAAACTCTTCTTTCGAATGACTACACTAAACCATCTAGTGAATAAGTAAAATAGAAAAGAGAGTTTTATACCAGTTCACAATAGGCTACGTCTAGTTTTCTCTTAATACAACTTCTCAAGAGGTTCTACTAATAAAAAAAATATTACAACAAGTACATTAACGACTCCTTTTTACAATGAATACACAAATCATTCTTCATTATCCTATCTTAATATCCTCTTAAGAATAAGACCCTAAAACAATAAAAAAATAACTCTCAAAGAAAAGACAATTTAAGTGATTCTCTTGGCTTCTTCATGTAACTCATTAAAGGCTTCAAGAATCTGATTGTCACATCCAGACATATATATTACAAATATTTTGTTAGATCAGACTATGCCAATTAATAGCTAGATGCAAGGTTAAAAGTCAATAGATTATTTATCTAATGGCTAGTTTTCTAGGTGGAAAATATAACATCAAGTATATTTGCATACTTGCATTAGAGTCTATCAAACAAGTATATTTGCATACTTGCATTAGAGTCTATCAAACAAGTATATTTGCATACTTGTACTAGAGTCTATAAAACAAGTATATTAGATGAATAATTCTTGTAAAAAACTATAGGTTGAGTTCAAGAGGAGAATGAGTTATACTATTTGAAGTTTTTACAAATTAAAAAACTAGAATGAAACCTTTCAAAAAAAATCAATAAATTACAAAAAATAGTTCACAAGGATAAAAATAAATAATTGATCAAATTTAACTATCAGTTTATTTTATTTACTGTTTTATCAAACCAACAAAAAAATCAATTGATCAGTTATTCACTTTATTTACAATTCTTCTAAAGGTTTATTTTTTTCTTTCTACCATATCATTTTGTTGTGGTGTTCTAGGTACTGAAAATTGTATTTTATGCTATATTTTTCACAAAACTTATCAATTTTTTCATTTTGGAACTCTCCTCCATGATCAGTTTTAATTGCAGAAATGCTATTGTTATTCTCATTTTGTAATATCCTGACAAGTCTTTTAAAAGTTGTGAAAGCATTATTCCTAGTTACTATGAATAGTGTCCATGTATATATAGAGTAATTGTCTACTATAAAAAGTCCATTTTCCACCAATACTCATGATTCGAGAAGAACCAAATAGATCCATGTGAATGAGTTCTAAAGGTCTAATTGTTGAGATGAAAGTTTTCCATTTAAAAGAATTTTTAGCATGTTTACCTTTTTGGCATGCTTCATAGGTTCTATCCTTTTCAAACTTGAGTTTTGGAAGACCATTAACCAGTTTTTTTTGAAACAAGTCTTTTTAAATGATGCATGTGTATATGTTTAATGCATTTATGCCACAACCATGATTCATCACTTTTAGAAATTAAAAAAATCAAAGTTTCATATGATGCAATAAATATTTAACAAATACACATTATTAATCATTTTACCAACTAGTAAAGTTTTTCTTGTGATTACATTTGAAATTAAGCACAATCTGGTTAAAATGTGACTTTGTATCCTTTGTCACAAATCTTGGTGATAGTTAGTAAACTATGTTTCAATCCTTCTACCAATAACACATCTTTTATGATCATTGAATCCTAGCTACTACATCACCTCTGTCGAGTATTTTTCCCTTGTTATTATCTCCATATATGACAAATCCTTCATCTCTCAAGGTTTGGTCAGTCATATACTTTGAACAACCACTATCTAAATACCACATCTGCTTATTTGTTGTCAAAAGCCCCTGTAAAAATAGATTATATGGAAAGAAGTGGTCTCCTATTAAAATTGAGTCCAAAATTGTTAATTGCACCCCTAGGTACCCACCTAACTAGGCCATTTGGTGTTAGAACAATACATCCAATGGCAAGTGTACTTCTGTTGCTAACCATTCCTTCTGGCCCATTTGGTGTCGGGCATAGCATGTGCGGTGTCAGGCGTAATTCATGTCTCTAACTTGCATTTGATGGCACCGAGCACAATTCTCTAACACTAGGCTCATTTCCAGTCTTTTGCTCCCGGGTTTGGTCAAGCGAGCTTAGGTTCTAGCATTGGGCTTGACCTGCTTTGCATCAAATTGCTCTTTAATATCTCATCTTCAGGGTTTCAATCCTTCCTCTCTTTATCCAATGCTTTTTTATTAATTTTTAGGCAAAATAGTATGAATTGGTAATCAAATTCATTTTCTAGATCTAATAATCAATTATTAACAAAAAATCACATAAAATTGAGAATTAAGCATATTTTAAGCTTGTAAAAAGTTAATTTTGTTATAAATATTACTCCAAAAATATCATATAAATAAACTCTATCATAACCACGTATTATGGGATCATTGAGTATGACCTTTCTGAGTAAACTTCTACTAATGGACCATCTATTATTTGATACTATTAAATTCATCAGTTAGGTACAAAACTTTAGACCATCTAGTATGTTTTTTGTAACATCCAGATAAGTTTACCTTTGTTCGATATTGACTCCTTTCACAGATAACTTCTAAAAAAAAGATTAACAAAGTTATATCAAATCAGAACTAAACTTGTGAAGAACAAGATATATGAATGGTTTTGAATCAATTGAATGCTTCAATATAATATATCGGATTTGAGTTTTATTAATAATTTATACATAAGTTTTTAGCTCCAAGTAATTTCTAGATTAGAGAAACTTCAAAGAATTAGAGATGATTGTTCTAAATTTCAAATCATGACGAATGATTATGTCTCTATTTACTGATACAGGAAATGAGATTTGTCATGCTAAGAAAACATGAATGAAGGAAAGAATGGTAGGTAATATATTATAAGGGTAAACAAAGTATAAATAGATATAAGAGAAAGTAAATATATTTGAACATTTAATGATCAGATAAACTTGGATAAAAACTCATCATTTATCATGACATGTCAAAATATTACTACAATACTTATATCATTATGGACATTTGACAAATAAAAGCCAAGCTTTAGAAAACATAATTAAACAAATTGAATTGAAACATTATGAGTAATGATGACAACATCCTCTATAAATAAAGGGCATGAGTTACACAATCTACAAAAAGAATAGAAAAATAGATAGTGCGAAAAGTTTTGAGAGAAATCGTGAAAAGAAGATATTTGTATCAATCTTCGAAGGTAAGGTTTTGCTATTCCTTCTCGAGCTTATATTTCATCCCTTAAAGGAGATTCGGGAAAAGATATAATAGAAAGATGTGTTTCCAGAGCAAACAAGATACGAGTTAAGAGGGGGAAGTTAGCAAAGTTAAACAAGATTGGAATGGGCATAGGAACATGTATTGATGTACCAAATCGACTAATGCTCCCAGGTTGATGTAATGTATTCCACCAGTTAACTGAAGACTTGATTATTGGTATATATATATATATATATATAACTATCTAATTTGAATTTTTTAGTGAGGTACCCCTACGCCTCACACCTCTTCTCAATTACTCTATAGATATTAATGATTTTTATGATAAATGATATTCATTTCTTTATATTATATATTATAAATGTTTAATTGATCTTATATTTTCATAATAAGTGGTGTTTTTCTTATTATATTGAAATGCCAATTTTGTTTACTAATTTTCATGATGATGTTTAGAATAATTCTTTTGATTTTATAGCATTTTCTTGAATTGATTTTGTATTGATTCCACTATGTGTATGGGTCACATGATCATGATCTACCTAATTAGAATACTTGCAAGTGGACGATTAGATTGTTGAGGATAAACATGGGTAGAAGTTATTATATTATTGAGTGGATGGTGATGTTGATATTGCTCATTTATCCTAACTATTCACTACGAAAGTTATTCCTGATATTATTTCTAATGTTGTTTCTTAATGATTTATATATTGTTTTGGATGCACTATTTTTCTTTATAAATTCTGTTAAAAACCAAAGAAATCAAATTTTCCTAATATTTGATTTGACGTAGTATATACTTTTAAAAAAATTTAAAAGAGTTACTTCAAATTGTTTAATGAACTTGTTTCATCTTATCTTTCTGTTTTGATGTAATATTATCTTAACATATGTACATCTCACTTTTCCCATTTCTTTTCCTTGACACACATATAATTACAATTATAAGAAATTGATGAATGCTCCTAAATTTTCAAATTCTTCCATGACTGATATTTCAAACGGATGGAGTACTAATGTGGTGGAGAATTCAGTTGCTTTTCGAGAACTTGCCTATTTTACATTAACTTTCTCTCACGGTTTAGATGTCCCTTTGGTTTTGGATGGACTAGTGGTGGTGATCTTTTTCTACCACAAGTACAATATAGCAATTCCTTGATTAATTTATTTTCACCATCAATACGGTGTAAAATACTATTGTATAATTAGTGTAAGAAATAACTTTGTTTGATATGAAAAATAAATGTGAAATTATAATGTAGAAATGGTTATGTAAATATATATGGACTAAATGAAAGTGTATTAACCTTAAATTTTCAACGTTATGCAAGACGAAAATTAATAGTTGTTTCCATCATTTTTTTTTATATTAGATGATTTCTTGTTAAGTAGTAGACCATTAGACGCATCCATATGATTTTGGCTGATCATGTGAATTAAGTCCTTTGGCTCATTATTTCATGATATTGTCTTCTTTAATACTAATTCATAGTATTATTTAATGAATAAACTTTCATATTACATATCTCATCTATCTTATAAGAGTCTATAGTCTCATTCACTCTTCTTATAGTCTCATTCACTCTTCTTATGCAATCTTACAAAGATTTATTCAGTTCAATTGTTCAATTTAATTCCGTTAAACATTTGATGAAGCCATTTCTATTATGGTTTATAATCATTAAACGAAAACATATCCTCTCAAGAATACTGTCTATATATGTTAGACAAATTATGTTTATCATTTAGATTAAGATAGGTAGTAGATGCTTATTTATAAGCATTTGAACATATTTAAATCACTTCAAATTGTTGTGGTTTTTAGAGTAAAAATATCATTTTATGGATTCAAAGATTTTAGTCATTGAAATTTTTGAAAGATATTTTTTGATGTATCCTAAAATTCATCCGATCGTCTAGTGTCCTGAAATCCAAATTAGAATTTTATTTGTCATTTGATATAGGATTAAATCATTAACTAGTGTCCTGAAATCCAAATCATTAACTAATAAGGTGATTAATTTCTTTTTTTTTTCCTTTTCTCCATTAACGTACTCCTTTGAAAACCTTTCTTCAATCATTTAATGAGAGGTTAATTTTTCTTGCAATTTAAAGAAATAAGAAAGATAAAAGATTGGGATAGAAAGATTGCACAATATCTTTTAGATTAGTTTGAATCTCCTCGATTCTTCAACCAATATCGATCACTCAACCTTAGAACTATTGTTTCTACTATTCATAAATGTTTCTATTTAAACCACAATACACCTGTGAAACATGCAATCAGACTTCCAAATAATGCATTTAACTATCTCTTGAACAACTTAATATTACAAACCTTTGTAGAAATCTATTATAAACACACCTATACACAAGATGAAATACAAATTAACAAAAGAAACAAGAAAGATATCAGTTGCCTTTTATAGATACTAAAGATTGAACCAGGCAACACTAAGCAAAATGTTGAATACATAATCTTCTAAACTATTTATGAATGGTTTCTCATAAATAATTTTCTTGGAGAATTTCTTTATAGTGATTATGTGTATCTCAAAGTGTTTAACCTTTATAAAATATTTCTTATTTAAGGACAATCTCGAAAATTATTCGTAAAGATATTTTAATTCTAACTTAATTGATTATGTTAAGTAATTAGAAGAATATAATTGATTAATATTTCACCTAATTGATTATCTATGCAAGTATGAAAAAGTATTTTGTAAAGAATAATCAAATATATTAAGTGATAATTGATTATCTAACGTAAGTTAATGAAAATATGTTAAAGCTAACTGAAAGCACAATCTAAGTCTAATAAAAATCTAATCGATAAATGCACAACTAATAACTTTCAAAAGAGAAGAAATCAACATATAATTAATTATTTAGAAAATAATCGATTATCAACGAAAGTTGGATTTTGAAATAAATTATATTAACAAAGTATAATCAGTTAATATTAATGATAATGGATCATCAACCTTATGATAATCAATTATCACCTAATATAATCGATTAAAATGTTCTTGAAATATTTTTTAAACATTTTTGCAAATCACTTTATACTCAACAAGTTTTACTTTTCTTAATATTAAATTCCCAATTCCTGTATATATCATATAAAACACAATTAGGAACATAATTCTAACCTTCAATATAAGATTTTCAAAATTTTCAGACATTAAGTTTTATTACAAAAACATATTTAATGCGTTATTTTTTTTTTATCTTGATCGTCTTAATCAATAATCTCTATTTTTTAACAATTTACTTATGTTGAAAATAAAAAGTAAGGTAAAGTGATCTTTTTTTATATTGGTATCCAATTTCTCATATTATTGTGAAAAATATCGTAATTGCCTATCTCATTTTTTTCATTTTTCTTCCTCTTTTTCTTAAACCAACTACCAATATTCTTGTTTTTGTTTTTGTATTGTGAAAGATAAAAGACTAATCGGTCTAGAACAAGACCAAATATTCCTACATCAGAATAACACTGAAAGTACTCGATCAACAACTAAATAATAAAATAATAATTTATTGTTACCTCAACTATCTTTTCATTACTGAAAGTAATAATTTAAACTTTGCATAAAATCATTTAGTCACATTAATCCTATAGTATATTTAACCTCTAGAACAATCCAAATGACTAGTCATTTGTTCCAACTTCCAAAAACTTATTTGACATCAGCTAACTTTTTATAAATACATCATCCGCTTGTGGAGTTAGAAATCGTTCAAAATCGAAGATATTACGCATTAGTAGAGTTTGCATAAAACTTCACTTAGGCGCGATAAGAAAAGTTTCCACTCCCTCTTTATTTTTAATCTATCTAATAAGGTGTTAAAGAGTAAATATATCTTTTGTGTAGAATTTTAGTCTGTATTTTTTAATCATATATG
>Ga0099824_1009603_pt1 | contig 11813 bp, 7 predicted proteins | sample SiratrowhiteBW_FD_76837 | JGI IMG/M metagenome (GOLD analysis project Ga0099824, IMG submission 76837) | Root nodule microbial communities of legume samples collected from California, USA - Siratro white BW | ecosystem: Host-associated > Plants > Roots > Nodule | place: USA: California... | reverse complement strand
TTTTTTTTTTTTTTTTTTTATATTATATATATATATATATATATATATATATATATATATATATATATATATATATATATAATTTAATATATTTATATATAAAATATTTTCTCAAAAGAATTAATGACTTCATATTAATTATTTTTTACCATATTGTCACGTGTAAAGTATTATTGACCACATTACCACATTACCACGTGTAAAGTACTAATAAATTTTATTCATACTTTTCCTCTTTAATAAGTAATATTTCTTAACAAAATTAAAATTCGAAACCTTATTGAAAGTTTTTACATCAATGTCGACATAAAATTTTGTTCTCATTCGTTATTTAATATATTTTATAATATTAAAGTATATTTAATTATCACCTACATAGTCAATATTTAATTTAGATTCGATTAATTAAATTTTTCCTTTTAGATATGAGAGTTTGTTTGATAAGAATAAAACATAGAACTCTTGAATAAAAGTTATGACACATGATTCATAGATAGTCTTATCTCGTAAATATGTCATCTAAATTTCAAGTTGGCATGAGTAAATATATAATAAGGGAATTCTATTTAGATGTTAACTCTACTTCACCATATCTTCATTAATAGTGTTAGGATTGATTTAATTTTTTCGCAAATAATTAATTTAAATTTTAATGATTTTTTTCACACTTATCCTTTATATTTAATACTTAAGCATCTATATTATTATGTATTTTCTTTCATATTCCATTGTCTCTGAAATACTGTTGTAAGTGTGAGGTAAGAATTATATGAAGGAAAGTTTTGTATTTAGATAACACTTTACTGAAGTGAGAGGGACGGCAGACTATAAGCCATTATGTGGAATGAGTTGGAGTTGATGTATCTTGAAACAAATAAGATGATGGTGAACAACTCACTATAAATTATTTTATTGTAATAATGATATATACTTTCATATATATATATATATATATATATATATATATATATATATTACCTTGCATTTATGTAATTTTTTTTAATTGAAATTATTTCTGCATATGCTTAGATTAAGTTCTGGTGTTACTTAGTGAGAGAAGCCTTTATTTATTTATTTTATTATTATTATTATCATGCAGTTTTATAATTTTTTTCATTAAATTTATTTTGTTGCATAAGTTTAGACTCTGTTTTGTAATTCACATAATTAAACTTAATGTTATGTTTGAGATAAATGAGAAAACTAGATTATTTTAATAATTAATGACATATATAATTAATTAATGTAATAATCTATTATAATAATCAAATTTTCTTCAAACAAGTTTACTGAAAAAAGTTTAAGATAATTATTTTGGATGAAGAAAAAAAAACTTAGACTTAAATATTACAAATGAAGTGAAAAGAAAAAAAATTAATGAAAAATAATTATAAGCTACAAAATTTTATGTTAATGAAAATATATATTTTTTAATTTCTTTTACTGACTTTAAACTAACTTCCATATATTTAGCTTATTTTAAGAATAATTGCTTTTATGTTAATGAAAAAGAAAAAGGTTTTTCCAGAGGGACAAAGTTATTATTTGTTAAGGATTTTGTATACATTGGCTTTAAACTCCTTTATTATTTTTTGGCATTACTCCATGGAGATGATGAAACAGCTTAGATATATATGTATTTAGCCTAAGCACTTTCCTTTCATGATCACAGCTTTTGGTAGCTGTTCACAGTATTCAATTAGTAAGAGTATTTTGTTTCCTTACTTTGCATCTGAATTGTCCATATATTGGTTGTTTAAGCATTGTGTGTGTGCAAACACAAAAGCTTTCACTGCTTTAAGATCCATTGTTCACTTTTCACCAATATCCTCTGTCATGGAAAACAGTAGCCAAATCTCAACATCCAAAGGTGATGGTTTATCTTCCAAACCCAGTTGCAGTGAGCAGAGAAGGGTTATCGATTTCGATTTAAATGAACCCAAAATCGATTCAATGGCTTCTCCTCCTCTTATTCCAATCTCTCAGGTATTATTCATCTGTTGATTAAAAAGAGTTTTTTTTTTTATTATTATTATTTCATGATAAAAATGTTTTCTTTGTGCTGTATGCTACTAGTAAGTGTCGGCTTTTGTATCGACTTTGCACAATTTTTGTATGAAATTGATTTGGGGTAAAATAGATTTTGAAATGAATAATTTATGTTTGTATATATTATTTTAAAAGTAAATTAATTGATCTGAATTCTTTTTTTGTTACAAAATTATCAATTTGCTTCAATTTTAAATCAAAGAAAAGGTAGCTAGGAAGTTTTAAGTGAGACTAAGTTGATGATTAGTTTTCTAAGGAGATTTACATGTGACTGTGTCATACCAATGATTAATCTCATAATAAATGTAAATATATCTAGGTTTTATGTGAGAGTCAAAAATCAAAATGAACTTTGAACTTGAACTCAAATTCCAATATAAAGATGTCAATTTTTGTTTAAATTCGCATTACCTAGTATTTTAAAGAAATTTTATATTTCAGTTCAAACTCTTCTCTCTAAAACATTGATTCCTCTCTGAAAAATAAGAGATCTTTGTCTCTTGGGCTTATAGATTTTAGTCATTTAAACATAATTCTAACATTAATTTAATTAAAATACCATCAGACTATAATTTGTGTGTGCTGTTTTAATTTAACAAGTAATCTCAAATTTAATCCTAAATATGTACTTGCACAAAATATTCATAGAGTTTGTTATTCATGACAAAGGTTGTCTTTGTATAAAATATTTGTAATTTTAAACCCAGAGAATTAGTTTATGAAAATATTATAATTATAATTTTATTTCTTATATAAAAATACTAACTATTTCTTGTAATTATATCTAATATAACGATGCCAGTTTAGTCCTTTTTTTACATATTTTCAGTCTTATTAAGAGACTAAAACTGTACTCCATTATAGTAAAATGTATATAGACAAATACACACTTTTAGTGAATTGTATATGATATTTCTAGAAAAGTTTAAATATATGTAATATTTACTCAATTTTCTACTTTAGTAATTCTAAACTCATTTTCTTAAAATAATCTATGTAATATATATGTACATATTTTAATTTTATTCCCAGTGCTGTTTTTAAGCTGTGAATAAATATCGTTTGGATAAATTGTGTGGTGGCATGTCACTTTATATTATTTTTAATTTAATAAATATAAGCACTATTTTTTAGACTCTTTCTAATAGATAAATATATGTTTGTTGTTTTTCTAAAGAAACATGCTGAAAGCTTCCGAACTTAAAATTTATTAATAATTGACAAACACTTTTTCGCTCCATACAACACTATCTTAACATCTAATGTATTATTTTTATTTTTAACTTTAACTTATGATATATGAATTGTTCAGGTTTCTGGTGACAATAATATTGCTCCAGCAGCGGATTTGTTAGCTCCTACCCAAGTTGTTGAACAAGTGCATTCATCCAATTCCAATGATGACATAACAGTGAAGTTTCCATTTGATCTTAATGCTGAAGTGGATGAGGCGGACTCAATCTCATGCACTGAGGAAGCACGTTCCAAAGTTGATGAAACCATTCGAACTTTACCTTCCAGTCATTTGGAGGACACACCACAAGATCTTCTTCCTACAGACATGGACAATGAAGATAGATCAAGTGTTGTCGGGGGAGGAACAACAACTACCTCTGAAACCAGGTTTTGTTCTATCAAAATTATTATATATTTTTTAAAATAATAATATTACGTCTGTGATATATATATGTTCCTAGTTATTATTTGGGTCTCTATCCATGATGTCTCATAAAAACTGATATCACAATCCTAGTGTCTGGTGGGTTTATATTTGTATATTTTTGATAATTAAATTGTTTATGTATTGGTTTTGTATGATATGCAGGAAGAAAAAGAGACCTATAGAGGAATATGAGAAAGAGAATGGGAGGTCATTTCGCGGGAAAACATTGACTGTAAATGTTGAAAGCCGAAGAAAGACCATAGTGGACGATGGTTATCGTTGGCGAAAATATGGCCAAAAAACTATAAAGGGAAATTTGTTCCCTAGGTATGTCTTCTCTCTTTATTCCTTCACCTCCAACTTTGTTTATATTTCTGTATATATAAATATATATATATATATGGTGCTCCAACTCATATATTACTATAGAGTTTATACATATCTATCATCTAAAAAACATCCAAAAAAAAACCTTTGTTCTCTCTAGCTGAACATCATATGCAATAATATGAAATCAAATACATATTTGATTATTGTTTTATCCATCACATATTTGATCTATCATTTAGATAATTACACTTATTTTAAACTATTAAAATATAAGTTGTTATATTTTTTACTAAAAAGTAATGAATTAAATAATAAACAAGCATTTTAAAGATGGTGTAATCCTGGTACAAAAAAGTGATTAGGTTCATGGCCTATTTGCTTTATTAATTACCATCCTGCATTAAAAATGAACTTGAATGTAAATAATTAAAAATTTTTAAAGACTTGTTCATGTTCTGATAATCTTTAATGGTATCTCACTCCACCCAAATAACAACTTGATGTTGGGAGAATCTGAGAGATATAACTGGGAGAGATCTCATAAAAATAAGAAATGAGTCAAACCACATAAGGAAATAACACTACTTTCAACTTAAAACCTTAAGACAGTAAGTTTATGGATCTTTTTTCTTATATATTGCTCAACTTACTCATTTTTACTCTATGAGACTTAGATTCACATTTAGATATCCAACACTTTACCTGCATTAGCTTCTTTATGACACTGAATTTTTTTTAATTTTCTTATGCTTAGCTGTTACTTTTCATTCCTTAAATCAAATGTATATTAATTTAAGAATGAAAAGTTTTGCTCTAACAAATTCCTAATAAGACTCATCTTATTATGGACATAGCAGCCCTTATACCAACTAATGTCATAATCTTCCTTATCTATCTTGTACACATTTCATGTAAGAGTAACATGAACATCAATAAAAGTTTATATATAACCAATATTTCTACCTTTACTTTATATTTCTTATGCATGATCTTGGAACATAGACCATTTCGAGTATGAGAATATTATCCTTGGTGTTTTGTTTGTTATCCATGCCCATACTTTCCATCTTATCAACCTTGAAGATTTCTTTACCATTTATAATTCCACTGTAGAAAAAAAAACTTATTTTACTAGTGCTACCCATATTACTTTCCAAATCATGTTTTCTGTTCTGCTTAAATATGACAACCAAATCTGATAAAAGTTACGCTTTGTTTGGTTTTGAACTATTATAGATATATATATATATCCATCCATTACATAAATTCGAGCTATGCAGAAAACCTTACAATCAAAGAAAATGTGATCAAATGATTACTCAGCTCTTGACACAACACAAAATTGACATTAGATATTAGAATGAATATGTGCTTGAGATTATCCCTTCTAGCCACACCATTCAATCTTATTCTCTATACAAAATGGACTATACTTGGTATAGCTTTGACTTTCTAAATCGTTTTAAAATATCACTTTTTCCACACTATTGTTTCTATTCAAGATTTCGTATGCAGATTTAACTATATACTTATCATGTTGATCTTCCTTCTAATTCCATGAATCCTGATTGTTTTGTATAGGTTTGATCATTGTTAGTTCCTGCATTAAATTATTGACCTATGGCTATTTTCACTGAAACCATTTTGTCCTCCATCCCAAACTCCCTTTCCATTTATTATTATCCCAAGCCCCATATCTATGATTTTTGTCATATTATAGTTAGAGTTGTTAAACAATCTATCAACATATGTACACTCTCCATTTCATCCATCTCCCCATAATTTAAACCTTATTCCATTCCTTAACTTTCAAGTAATATTTTTGTCAAACTAACCCTCCTTATCTCTTGCTCCACTTATCTTCTTGAGGTTCCCCCTCTATGTTGATTCATAAGGATTTTTTACCTGTTTTACTAAGTTCACTCCCATTTCCACTTTTCTATAAATCTTTAATGTACATTCTTTAATGTATCTCATTAAACCTTTGTATATCTTGTATATCCAAACCTCCACTTTTTTTTTTTTTTTACACATATTCGACCATTTTACCTAAGAAAGTTTCTTGCCTTCCACTCCCTGTCCCCACAAAAATTATTTCTAAACTTTCCTAGTTTCTTTTATGACTATTTTTGGAGCTTTAGAAAAAGATAAATAGAACAGTGGGAAAATCGTTATGATAGATTTGATTAGGCTAAACATACCTACAAATGAAAGATGTCTTCCTTTCCATCTACTTAGTCTTTTTTGAATATATACTTAAGTATAGGTTCCTACACATTCTTCTTGGATTCTCTCCTATTTGGTATTTTCAAATATGTGAAAGACATATACATCTTTTTACAGTTTAGTATAACAACAAATCTATCTATATTATGGTTTTTTTTATACCTATACCTCTCAATTTAATCTTGTGAAAATTCACTTTTAACCCATATGTAATTCAAAGCATCTAACATACATTTCATTTCACACTTATTACATTTCGAATTTTATCCTCACATATAAATAATACATCATCTACGTATTAAACCACATTTACTTTTATCTTATTGTATGGAGGAATGTCGGCTTCTTTGTTCACTTTGACATTATTTATTACTACTCTTATTCATATACATTTATAATATTCTTTTACTAGAGAGGATATCCTGCACGATAAAATATAGTTAATTGTTCTTATTTTTCTTGAGAATCCCTTTCTTAACTGTTATTATATTCTCTCAATTTTTCTTCTTCAATATTTTCCTATCTAATTTTTGTTTTAATTTTACCTATGATCACCATTTAATAACCGATAATGTACTATAACTAGTTTCTTGTACATTAATGTTCTGACAGCATTTGTATATTAAAGAATATACATTAACAACACATTTCTCTTGTCCTAATTGTATTTCTGTCAATATCTGCCAACCTTTGTTGTTCTTTATTAATTATTGTTTTATATATATTTAATTTTAAAACTGACAAAAAAATATTCATATGTAAAATATGTGTGATATAAATCTTAAATTTTTTCTCCGTAAATTAGGATAAACTACTTTTACCTAATTCTTCTTAACTCATTCTTCTTTTTATCTATCTTTTTCCATCTTCCTTGAGAAAATTCATAAGGTCTCTCTTTTCAAAATCCCCTCTTCACAGTCAACCAAATTAAATATAAAAATTTGTAAAAACTAAACTATATGTATTGGTTTGCTTTTTTTCTTTTTTTACATGAAATTTTTTTCTTCTACTATCAACACCTATATGCATCCGCACTTAGCATTATATTCTTCACATTATGGCATACACTTTCACCCCAATACATACTCATTCATGCAATTTTGCCAATATGTATTAATTTAAAGATAAAGTGTTCTTGGGATTTTTCTAGGGCCTACTACAAATGCACAAGTTCTGGGTGTTCTGTAAGGAAGCACGTGGAACGAGATTCCCGCAACAGAAAGAATGTGATCACTACTTACGAGGGAAAACACAACCATGAACAACCATCCCCTAAGAAACCTAATGAAAAGCTTTGTGCAGAAGATGAATATGAAGATGATGATGGGAGAGAAGAACTTGCTACTGCTGCATCAAATCCTTTCTGGAATTTTAGATTATCTGGGAGTACGAATTTTCCCAGCACTCCACACCCTCCACAACCTCTCACCCTTCAACTATCTCGTAATGACACAAATCCTGGATTGGCCTACACTAGGTCTCTGTGCCCTAACCGTTTTGGAAGTTTCAACAATAACATGAATATTGGATCTTCCTCCTACACCCCCCAAATTCATTATTCTTCTTTCTTGAACAATGCCAATACCATACCTTATCGTTTCTATGGACTTGACCTTAACCCTTATCCTACCCGTCAACCCCAGTTTCCAGTGGCACCACCCTTTAACATTTCTTCTGCTTCTGAAGTTTTTTCTCGCGCTAGGGTTAATGCTAATGGGTCCAGTTCAGACTTTCCTTTAAGGGGTGCAATGTATCGCAGATGATATTAGAGAACTCCTAATGCTTGAACAAGGGCACATGCAAGTGTTGCTCTGCATCTTCAACGTCATTGTGATCCGTTTATCGACCTTCCATGCATGCAGAAGATACTATCTTTCATAGTTATATATCTTGTCTTTACATAACAGTTGTTAGCGATTGAGAATTTTATGTTGGTTTTCTTTTGGTGTTTTAAGATATTTAGTGCCGTTGAATTTGCCTTGGTTTTTTAGATTGAATCAAACTAAGTGTAAGTTTTTCAGACTTAGTGTTGAAATGCATCTGGAGGCATTGTTTTTATATTTTGGTTTTTGCATGAAGAATCTAATAACTTTTTTTACATATTTTATTAGATTTCATATACTTCTTTTTATTTACATGAATTCTTTATCAATCATTTTCTTAAAAATCAATGCAACTGAAGCAATTCTCTATTCTCATCTTAGTACGCTTTTAAAATGTAATCAAATAAGTTTCTCAAATCACCAGCACATTGAGAAAGAGAATAAATGGATGTAAGTATAATATATTCCAGTTAATAAAATAACAATTGTACCATTAAATACTTTTATTTTGCATGGACCAATAAATATTTTGTATTACAAATAGTTTATGTCTTGAAGGAGTTAACTATTACACTTAAAAGAGTTCACAAATGAAAATAAATTAATATCTGTTTAGGAATATATCATATCTCTTTAAATCTCTATAACTTGAATAATCAAAATGCAGCGCAGTATTCCATTTAATGTCTAATCTTCTTTGAGTCTCATCAAGTAATGACAAGAGTCTTACTATAAAGTTCAATTATGAAGAGAGAATATACAACGATTTTCCCAAATTCTCAATTCTCATTTAACAAGTATAGTTTCTAGAAAATAGATATTTTTAACCAATTTTAGAAAATATTTAACATTAATGATCGTAATGAAATATATTATGAGACTATTCTTAACGAATGCATATACAAAAAGAACGATATCATTTGTATATAACAATAACTTCAGTGTTGGAAAGGCCTATGCCCAAGCTCAACCAAAGCTATACTATGGCCATATCATGATGATCTGGTGGTATCGGCACTAAGTTACCTATTTTGTAGATAGGAGGGGAATTACAAATCTTTTTGTACTTCAGTTTAAAATGGCATGTGCATGATTGTCTTTTTTTTTTTTTAAATTTTTTTTATATAGATTGGGGTAGCTCTATTTCTCTCATGTTAATATATTCCTTTTTGTTAATAAAAGAAAAATTTGAGTGTATATTGTAAATGTTTACTTTACTTCATTTATGAGCATAATTAAATTATAATTTGGTTAAACTTTTTATGTTTTAACGTTGTTTTACCTTAATATAGGATAAAACACTTGTTGTAGGGTTTAGGGTTTGGTATGGGATGATCTCTAAAATGAGGAAAAAATATGCAAGATGAAAAGGTAAACATATATATGGTTGGTAATGTGACTCTTATAAAATCAGTGTTGTCAATAATGTCCTTGTTATTTCATTTTTTTTTCTAAGCCAAAAATAATGAGAAAAATGATAGTTAAGATTCAAGAAAACTTTTTGTAGAACTGAGAATACGAAGGTCGAAAGATGACACAGATGAAATGTAAGACAATTTATAATAGTAAAGAAGAAGAAGGTTTAAGAATTAAGGATGTTAAAAACTTTAATATAACACTCCTAGAAAAATAGAAATGGATGTTAGGCAAAGAGGATTATGGTATTTGAAAATAGATTTTAGAGTCTAAATATGGATGATATGGTTTAATGATAACACATATATGTTTATGCTCCGTGTTCGTTGAGAGAAAAAGAGCAACTGTGGATAGAAATTGAAGGTCTTTTGGTAAATGCTTTTGGTTCTATCATATGCATGATTGGGGATTTTAATTTAGTTAGGTTAGCATCGAAAAGGAAAGGGATCACTAGCAGGGTGTCGAACGAGCGTGACATGGTTAAGTTTAATGAACTCATTGAGAGGTGCGCCTTGAGAGATATACCAGTAGTGGGGAGGAAATTCACCTGGTACAGACCAAATGGGACGATTAGGAGTAGATTAGATTGAGCTCTTGTGTCTGATGAGTGATTGTTGTAGTGGAGGGTTCTAAGCAATCTGTACTGAGTAGACAAGTCTCAGATCATTGTGCACTAGTCATAAAGAATAATATTATTGATTGGGGTTCAAAACCTTTCCGGACTTTTGATGTTTGGCAGCAAGATGTAGGTTTCAAAGAGGTTGTCAAGAATGCATGGGAACCTACCATTTGTACTGATAGTAGTATGGAGCACCTCAAGGAGAAATTAAAGAGACTGAAAATGGAGATCAAACGGTGGAATAAGGACGTATTCAGTAATAGTAAACATGTTAGACAGAAATTGATTGTTGAGATCGACCAGTTAGATAAACGGGATGACGAAGGGACTCTACAGGAAAGCGAGAAAGTGCTTAGGGTGGATTTGTTAAGCCAATTGAGAAATATGGATGACAGAGAAATAGCTATGACCAAGCAGAAGGCGAGAGTTGAATGGCTAAGCAGTGGGGACACTAATTCTAATTTTTTTCACTCTAGACTAAGGTGGCAGAGGGCTAAAAATGGCCTAGCAAGTCTCACTATTAATGGTGTTTGGTGTGAAGATCCTATTACAGTCAAAAGCCAGGTGAAGAATTTCTTTGAGAACAGATTTGAGTATAATCCTATGCCGAAATTAAATTTGGACGGTGTGAGTTTTAAGAATATTTTTGGGGCAGATAATGAGGTACTGTATAACAGTATATATGCGACAGAGATTTTAGAAGCTGTGAGTAGTGTGGCAGTTTGAAGAGTCCTGGCCCAGATGGATTCAACTTCTTTTTTATTAAGAGTAACTGGGATGTTATTGGTCAGGATATCGTTAGGGCTATTTTGAGGTTCCAAGACACAGGTTATATATCGGGAGGTTGTAACGCGTCTTTCATTGCTCTAGTACCTAAGAAGGACAATCCTTCTAGCCTGAATGAGTTTAGGCCTATCTCGTTAGTGGGGTGTGTTATAAAATTCTGTCTAAGGTTCTGGCGAATAAACTTAAGAAGATATTACCTAGTGTCATAGATCTGAATCAATCGGCTTTTCTAGAAGGCAGAGGTTTGCTAGATAGTATTTTGGTGGCGAATGAGACAGTTGACTTCCTAAAGAAGGAGAATATGAGTGGAGTTTTTGTGAAAGTAGATTATGAAAAAGCATATGATTCAGTGGATTGGGAGTTTCTTTATTATATAATGGATATATTAGGTTTTAATGGTAGATAGATACGGTGGATAAGAGCCTGTCTGGAATCAGTTTCTGTATTGGTATTAGTCAATGGTAGCTGTCACGTCCAAAATTTATTTTATACATATATACATGGTTTATGTTATAAGATTATAAATACATATTCTTGGATTTTTATTCTCAAGGAAATTACACTGTTACGTTTTGAATATTTTAAATTCCCATGAGTATGTTATAAGCAGTAATAACAGGGGTTATTTTCTTAAATATAATAGTGCGGATAATCATAAAGTGTTCAGATTCATTTCATTTCCTGAAATCCCTGTTAACCGAGTTCTTTGTTTCTATAGATTCCTAGAACAACTATGTTTACACTTTTAGTATATAACCTATTTTCTCTAACTATTTATTTAACAAAGAATAATAAGATTGAAGTGAAGAGAAATATGTATATATATTATTAATCTCATAAAATTTACCTATTATACAACTTATCAAACTTATGCTTCAATATATATATATATATATATATA
>Ga0099824_1009602_pt1 | contig 11815 bp, 5 predicted proteins | sample SiratrowhiteBW_FD_76837 | JGI IMG/M metagenome (GOLD analysis project Ga0099824, IMG submission 76837) | Root nodule microbial communities of legume samples collected from California, USA - Siratro white BW | ecosystem: Host-associated > Plants > Roots > Nodule | place: USA: California... | reverse complement strand
CCGATAGTCTTGGTTTTGAATTGGATGAAATTGAATTTCATAGGCCTTTAAAATGTTGCTGAGGCTGTAAAGGGGAGAAACGAATATGGCTAACTGTTGATGAGAAAATGAACAAACAGTTATGACATGTGGACAAGGCAACTTCAGGGCTTGAAAGTGTCTGCAATCACACCACCATTTATTTAATTTGACTTTGTATGACATAGGTCGGCGACGAAGTTGGGGAGTGGGTATTTCTTGGACTTCAAACTCTGAGTTCTGTTGTCATAGTGCTGCACAATGCGCACATAGCTGATTGTTTTCATTTTTGCATAGTTGTGCGGTAATGTCTTTCGTATATATAAATAATAATTTTCATTTTTAAATATTCTAATAACTTTAACCACACTCATTACTCTAAATTTCGATCAATTTCTATAAATTCACAAGGTATTGATAGAATGAAATGAAAAACTCTTTTTAAATAAATAATTAAATATTAGTTTAAAAATATAGTTATATATATATATATATATATATATGAAACTCTTCCAATAATAAAAAAAATAACCCTTTTGCATTTTATTAAGGCTTCCATAGGTTTATATAAATTGTACACTACATCACTTATATACACCAATCACAAATATTTCGCAGAATTATAAATGTACTGAAATTGTACTGATGTGCCATGATTTTAGTGTAATTTAGTTTAACTGAAATCGTGCTGAGGTGGCACAAGTTCAGTTCATAAAAAATACACTGAAATTGTGTCACATCAGCACGATTTCAGTTCAGGAAAAATACACTAAAATCGTGTCACATCAACACGATTTTAATTAACTCATAAAATCGTGCCATGTTGGCACAATTTCACTGACTACTAAACAAAATCGTGCCACTGTGGCACGATTTCTTTGTAATGATATCGCGATGACATGACACAATTTACCCAGGGTGGTAATTAAAATTTTTTTTACCCATTCTAGGAATTTTCAAATAAAATTGCACCACAATGAGAAATTTTCCTACATAATAGAACAACAAGAAGATACACAATAGATAAAACAGATATATAGACATTGTTGTCTTTACCAAAATCACAAAGCTCAAGTCTAATTAAATGCTAGAAATAACAATGTTCACTGGGAAGAATTCATCAGAACCTGAACTGTGCTCAGACCAGTCTTGTACAGAAACAACAGAACAACTTGCTCAGTAACGGTGAATGAGTTGCTTGTATGCATCCTTGTGATTAGCGTAATGGTTAATATCAGCCTGATAATATAAGTCACATTAAGCATCAAAATTAGCAGCTTGACTAAGAAAATCATAGAAATTAAATTAAGAGCAAGGACATTCACACGATTTAATTTGATGTTTGGAATAAGGCTACTATAAAGTTGAGTCATCTCTAAAAAGAGCAAGTACATTCACACGATTTAATTTGAAGTTTGTGCCAAAAGAAAGAAAGTGTATTATTATAGTCTTAATCTAACAAAATTTAAGGATGGACTATGGAGATAAAAACTTTGAAGGAGCTTTTTACTAGATTATTAGACATTTTGAAGAATAAATCAGCTCAACAATGGTCCTTCTCCCTCGACCACTTCATAAATTTTATATTATAAGAAATTATAAATTAAAAGCTTCTACGCCTTATACGTACCTTTCGAATTGCTTTTATGGCAGTTAGAAGCTTATCACTCATAAATTCCTTAAGGAAGTCATCATCCTTATGGAGAGCATCCAAAGATTCAGAAAGTGATGCTGGCAATCTCTGAAGGATTTCCGGATTTGGATTTGTATCTGTTTCATACATGAAATGAGAAGTTTATAGTTAAATTGGTATATCTATACTGATGCTGAAAATTACAAGAACCAAACAAAAATTTATGCAACCGTTAAGAAAATTGGTAAAAAGAACATCAAAAAAGAAAAAATGGCAGGAAATTTGGAATTAAGCTTGATAACAAAATGAAATTCAGAATCCAGTGTGCTTCCTAGGATTCTTGAATTAACTTTATTGTGATGCACAACCAACAGATTTAAGTTATGTCAACAAAAAAGAAAATTATTTGATGTGATACTGATATTTCGGATTGAATTCTCCTTCTATGTTTAAGTGCTAAAACAACTTACAAAATTTAACAAGAACCATAATATGATGAAAGATATGTACAATGTATATCGAACTTCTTCCATAAGTTAATACAAATTCTTGAAACTTTGACCTAGTTACAAAATAATTTGGAAAACATTCTTCATATTAAACTTTGACTGAAAAACGAGAAGAAATTAAAATCAAAAAAAGAAGAAAACAGAACAAAGCATAAACATATATTATTATGTAATATGCTATCAAAGAACAACAATGACAACATATATGTACATTGAAGACATGTAACTATCAAAAAACTGGTAACCACCAAACCAGAAAACCATGTATAGACGGTCTACATACACTATAAACGGTCTATCTTGAAACACACAGGTGTAAACAATCTATAGACGAACTACATGCTAGACACTCTATCCTAAAACACACACCAGACAAGTAACATAAAACACAAATTAGACGGTCTACCCAGTACATGCTAAATCGTCTATCCATCAACATGCACTAGAGTGTCTATCCAATATCAAACACTAGACCGTCTAGCAAAATTTTGAGACAAACTAACACAAAATTGCTATTTATTTGAATATTGTATAAGGTCATGGTTGATATAAACAAACATTATTCACAATGCATGCTTTTTGCACACTATATAATGATGTTTATATGATCTTACCAACAGGTTCAGGAAGAGGAAGATGTCTACGAAGCCCATCAATGCCAGCAGCAAGTATGGCAGCTAAGCTCAGCTATGGATTGGCTGTACCATCAAATGATTTCATCTCAAAGTTGGTGACTGTACCATCGAGAGTTCCAGGTGGAGATGAACCTCGCAGTGGAGCATCCTTATTTTCGTTTCCCCAGAAAAGGTATGAACCAGTCCATGTGTTCGGTTGTAATCGATCATAACTACAAGGAATTTAGATAGTAAAGAAACATTGCAGCATAACTCCAAAAGTTGGACAGTGGCTGATAATTTACTCCTTTTTAACTTTACATTAACAAACATGTAAATTTACATTTCTATTTTACTACAACGCTCGTTGGAGAGGGAACAAGAATCCTATCTTCCACATAACAACTTAAACTATCAACGCTCGCAAAATTAGTGGTAGATGCCATACAATAACATCAGTTTTGGTAAAAAAAAAAAAATGGAACAACAAGACAATGGGAAGAGCAACCTGTTAGGAAGTGGTGCTATAAATGCCAAGATTGAAGGAAGGTGTTGAAGTATTCCTGCCATAAATTCCCTTCCCAAAGGTGATATTCCATACTTAGATGATCTACCAGATCCCATATATACATTTTGGCCATTCCGTGACAAGCTAAGATGAACATGCGCTCCAGAACCCAACTCATCTAATGCGTACCTTCAATATCACAAGAGAAAACTGTTGTTACCCCTAAAATGTTTTTTAAGCGTTACACTAGATCATTGCAATAAAGAGAGCTCATCAGCTGTAATTAAGTTTTACTACTAGAGTCCATGCATACCCCTCCGTAGCATATATGGTATATATTTTTACGTTAGATTGTAAAACCATTGATTATAAATTTATAATGATTTTATGATATAAAAAGTTGATTGTAGTTTCAGTAACATGTATACTTGAGAGATAGAATAGCATGTTTTTACAACATCACTGTACATTTTTTTCCGGATGGTGTCAATATGCTGGCATAGTCTTTCAGGTTTAAGATGCAAATTTGATTCTCTTTGGATAAAAAATCTGAATAACGAAAACCTGCACAAACTGTGGCTCTTACTTTGGCATGAAAGTTGCCAGCAGGCCATGCTTTCTAGCGATTGACCTAACAACTTCACGCGTGTAAATTAAGTTGTCTGCAGCTTTAGTACAATTGGTATACTTCAAAACCACCTCAAATTGACCTCTTCCTGACTCAGCATGTACCTACGATATTCCCAACAAGATAAGTTCAAAAAGTATGGCAATGTCTTAAAACATGCTAAAGAGGATGATCCTTTTAAAGACCTGTCATGCTTAAACCCAGATTATTCATGATTGTTGGGTTTTTCAATGCTTACGTTCAGTTTTAATAATATAATGTTTTGGAAGTGTAGCTGTAATCACTATTACATCTGATAAAAGTTGTATTCAATGAAAGTCATACAAAGCCATATCATATGTATCTTCGCTTACAATTGATCATGTCACAAATTTCTTTTTACCTGTTCAACTGAAATTCCCATGGAATGAAGAGCATCAACAACTTCATGAAGTATGGAGGAAGCAGCATCAAATGCTGATGTGGAGCAGTATGGACTCGAGTCAAATGGTATCCATTCCTCTTTACCTTCCCTGAATTTTATTTTTCTCCATGTTCTTAACTAATTGCCTGTAAATTTAACTATTCAGATCACAGAGATAATAACATATAACATACCTTGTTATGCTCTTTAAGAGAACAAATTCATTCTCAAATCCTGCATTCATTTCCTGAAAGTACATGCAGAGGAAAAGTTAAACACCGTATATACTTCCCAACAAATAAGACAAACTCTTCTTCGTACCAAGTCAAATTCATCTTTCAGAATTTTAGAAGCTCTTCTTAAGGCATCTCTAGGGCAAAACTCCCAAACTTCACCAGGTTTAACATATATATCGACTAAAACAAATTCATCTTGCTTGGTCCTATACATAACAAAGTTGCATTAGTTTACAAATTCTGTGTCTACTCAAGAAGAATATATTTCTTCAAAACAAAAAAGCCTACACCTTAAAATGTATTTCCATTACGGATGACAAATTCATGATCCATGCAATTGCTATTTACTTAATAAATAACATCAAATAGAAAATTTATTTAACAGATAGAAGAAAAAGAAATACCAATACTTACATAACAACATAATCAAAACATGAGTAGTACAAAATTGTGAAACAGATTACTGATGCCAGATTGAAATGAGAAAAAAAAGACACAAGGAAATAAAAAATATCTACTAATCCAAAAGTATCTGCTCACAAATCTTCATTGATACGAGAAATAAAATGTCAGTTAGAGATAGGGAAATTGGAAAGTTCACTATTTTGAGGTCTTCATGCAATTTATAAGGACTGAGAACTACTACTCATAGCGTAAACAAATTTTATGCTTTCAGCTTTTCATTCATTTCTAATTTAATGAAGAATATTTGAAATCTACATTATGTTTGGTAACTTGGGATCAAATGCAAAAGTTTAATTTATGAAGCTCATATCTTAAGAAAAATATTACTCACCAGGGAATTCTCCTTAGAGTAGACAAATCAGGCATTAATGTCATTTCACCAACTGTTGTTATACCACACCCATCTACAAGTCCATCCCTAAAAGAGGAGAATACGATACCCGCAAATCCTAGACCAACTCCAGTCTTTGCAACAATGTCATTGAAACGTCTTTTAGGAACACCCTGGAATAAATTTAGATTTCATCTCAAGATGTAACTTAATGAAAACAAATCCTTAAAGTCTGTTTAAATCTCTTAAATCTGAAATCACTTGAACTACAAATTAAGATATTTTTAATAATAATTATTGGCTTATACACTAAATATTTAATATTGACACCCATTATTATAAGAATCAATATGTCACATGCATGTAACCTATTGAAAGGAAAAAGTAAATGAGTTTATTGTGATTGAACTTGTAATGTACTGATCCATTTATAAGCAAAACAAAATAGTTAGAGAAAACCTTATTATTTTACAGGTTTGAATACTTGAAACTAAGAAATCTAAGAAAATCTTACTCCCCTGTATGGAAAAAAGATGTTTCTTATCATGTAATTAAAGAGAATGAAGAGTTAAAAGGATATTTTAAAAGACATTGGTGGGAGATGCTTTTATTAGGAATGTCCTTTACTAGGTTTACTAGGTTTTAGAAGATTCAGAAGCTACAAAAGATGCAAAAAATGAAGTAACAGAAGAGTACTTGAGGGATACTCACACGACATCTCTGCTGTCCTGAAATATCAACCCATGTGATACGAACAAATGACCGATCAATGTCTAAGCCATCTTTCAACTGTTGGGGCGAGTTACTATGTGAATTAAAACCTTTGGCTGAGCCCACCACACTGTTAGCTGAAGTAATCTTGTAGAAATGAATGGCATTTCGTGCAAAGATGTCCTTTGCAGCTTCCACAGCCTCTGGAATTGAGAGAACTCCATCAATGCATGCATCACGTAAAACAGAGAAGACAACTTCACGAGACCTCCTTGCAGCTGTGAAACAAAACTCATTGCTTTAACCAGTAATATTCACAACACGAGTTACTAGGTAGAGATATGATGAGATACTTCATTATGGATATTAAGCTTAATTAATTAAGGTAATATTAGTGTCAAATTGAGGGACTTTTTTCTTTTAAGTTAGGTGGCATGGCGCTTGCCATGTGGCAAAGGCTCATTGGAGAGTCTTTACCCTAGGGAGAGAAAAAAATTCATTGTCCTCGTTCCGCTTGCAATAACTGAAAATCACGCTCTCCCTCTCGATTCTCTCTAAACATTTCCTCCTCTCTCTACCAACAAAGAAGTTCGAGCTCAAGTTTTCGACTTTAGAAACCAAGACTCAACCTTTTCTCGTCTTCTTTGTGCTAACAACTAAGGTATGGAGAATTTCTCTTCATCTCTTAGACTCTTTCCCTCTTTCACGCCCCTCTCCCCCATTTTTATTGGTGGGTTTTTCATTTCTCTCGTATATTGATGTAATAATGTTGTTCTTGGTATTTTTATTCCACACCTTTGATCTTGTTGTCATGACAGAGAGATTTTTTTTTTTTTTTGTGCGAAATTGCTTGAATTGTTGTCTCGACAATGTGTTGATGCATATCTGAAAGAAGATGCCAAATGTTGTATGCTAAAACTTGAAATGATTTGAGGAAAATGGTGGAAAAAAGGCATTTGAACGACGAGTCTCGGTTAAACATTGACGTGATGCGAGACAACGTCACCTAGAGCACATTAGACTTGGGTGTTTAATGACATAGGAACATGTATTTCATTTTAATGATACCATGTCAGATTTGATGTTGACCCTAAATACACTTTTAGGTCAACTACCAAATCAAAGGCTCATATGTCCGAGGTTGATAAAATTAGTAATTGAATTGTGATAATTACTAGTGTGATTAAGTGATAGAGGATTTGGGATGACAACAAAATGGTACCAGAGAGAGATGAGGGTCTCACTCGAGAATGAAGAAATTGACATAATGTAAGTCCTTAAACCTTGAGAGTTGACATTGGGGACCCAAATTGTATTAATGGTGAAAGATTAAGAATCATTAAAACGAGAGTTTTCCCACTAGTTTATGATACATGTAATATACATGTAATTAATATGGATATATGATTGGTGTTTTGAGTAGTTGAATCTTATAGTTGATTAAAAGTTCACCATATATAAGTTTTTTTTCTAGACGAGGATACCAAGATTGCCTCTACCTCTCCCGATGTTTAAGTTAGTAATGCGATTTATTAGGGGTTGATGGACTCATGATGTTTTGCTTGAAGAAGACATCTTCAATGCTATTGATGAACACATGTACACTTTTGACTTTGTAATTTAGATAGTCTTGGTGTTAAAGTGTTTATCTTTAAAATAGTTTTGGTAAATGAGTCTTAAAAGAGGAGTTAATTATAAATGTTTAAATATCTTTAACTACATATATTTTCGTTGATTTTGATTAATCTTCTTATTATAAGTGGATGGAGATATAGACAAGAAATATTGGGACTAGAGATAATTTTCTTTTGTGAATCATAATTTTCTTGAAGATTTGCAATAAATAATATAATTGTCAATCAACAACAAGGACCTATTTTCTTAGTGAATGCTTCATAATTTATGTGAAAATAAAGTAAAAGAGATATAGAATCAATCCTTTGTGCATAATGAACATTTAGGATTATGTATTTATAGATAAGAAACATACAAAAAGTATGGGCTAACACTTCCCCCAAACTGATGCACAAATAATGTGTGTCAAGTTTGTTACAAATATAGTCAATTCTAGGTCTCCATAAAGATTGGGTGAAAATATGTATTAATTCATCATTAGAATTAACAAACTTAGTCTTGATGTCCTAAGATATAATATTTTTTTCGAATAAAATAACAATCAATGTCAACATGTTTGATCCTTTCATGAAAGATGAGATTTGAGCTAATGAAGAGGAGCATGATTATCACATATAAGTGTCATTTGAATGACCTTTACAAATTGCAATTCTTTTAGTAATTGTTTAAGCCAAATAATCTTACGAGTAGTTGAAGTTATAACACTATATTCTGTTTTTACACTAAATCTTGTTATAACATTTTGTTTCTTGCTCTTCCAAGAGATTAAGTTATCACCAATGGAGACACAATACCCAGAAGTGGATCTTCTATCAAAAGGAGATCTTGCCCAATCAACATCTGAACAACAGAGAACTCTAGTATGGTTACTATGACCATATAACAAGCCTTTTCTAAGAAAGTTTTTAATGTACTTCAATATATGAAAGACTGGATTCCAATGATCTACACATGAAAAGTTAAGAAATTGACTTGTCACACTAATTGCAAAAGGAATGTCAGGAAAAGTACCAGTAAGATAGTTCAATTTGATTGTAGGAACTTGCGTTTTAAGATTGGGACACCCACTTTAGAAACAGATCTCTATGTTGACTTCCCCAAGCTCTCGAATAAGAAGGGTGAAACTTCATCATTAAAAAGTGATTAAAGTGCCACCAGATGCTCAGTTTCCTTGGGGAATGTTATCCGAAACTCTCATCGTCAATCCATCCAACCACCACCTCAAGGATCTCCTAAAGTAGTACCACAAATAATGGAGCTAGAATTCCTTACCCACGGACTCTAAAAGTGAGAGAAAGAAAATCAATCAAGCCCATAGGGTGTTAATTTATAAGACCAATAAGGAATTAAAAGGTAGGATTGAGAGACAAAAATTAAAGTTTCTCATCAAGAGGCTCACTCTGAAAGATGATGGATTTCCTTGAAGATGCCATCTTCAATTGATGGAATAGAGGCGTGGCGAAAGCTTGGAGGAAAGGTAGTGTTTGAGTGAAGAGTGGTGGATATGTGCGCCTAGAGACAGGTTCGGCCAACTCTCAAGAAAAGGTCTACAAAGTGTTGAAAATAAGACTATCTTAGGGAGAACATCAAGAACAAATGAAGAGCAAATTTAGCATCATGACTCTACTCATTCTAAGTTAAAAATACAAAGAGATGTGCTCCTACTTACAGGAGTTTTGGCCGGATTTGGAGAGCTAAAAACGGGGTAAATTCAAATTGAATTCCCATGTGCTCCCTAAGAAGGTGGTGAAATAAGTTGATCAAGTGTAACGTGTACTTTAATATTTTTCACATTTGAATATGTGCTCAATGTGGAAAGCATGTACCAACTCCAAACCATGATTAATATAGAGTTTCTCTTGAGTTTGAATGAGCCTAATTAAAATCCTAAAAAGACTCCCTAACTCTGGTCTAACTTTATTCTAGGCCAATAGGAAATGAGAAAATATGAAAAGTTTATGTTAGGAGAAAATTAAATAAGAAGGGAGCAGGACAATTTTGTTTATTAAGATGGATTGGTCTATTTAAAGACCAACCACTTCAGGAGGAAGGGACTTTTGAATGTAGCATGTGTGTACAGGTTTTTATCCAGTGTGAAATGAAGCATTTCCTCTGTGACCTTGTGATATGTATGCTTGTTAGAGAATTAATAAGAATTATTTTTTGCAATTGTGGTAATTTCGGTGTGAGTAGATTTCTATCCTAAAACATAGGAACCTAACACAGTCATCATCCTACAATACAAGGTTGATATATAAGTCCAAATATCATAATCTACTACTTAGCCCAAAGACTGATTCTTCCTGCCACCTTCATACTGACTTTCTGCATCTCCATAATTTTTCATATTTCTATTTTTAGCTTTGAGGAAAAGAGAAAAATATCTTTCATTCACTGTAACTGCGATTTAATTTTTTTTTCTCTTTGCGAATTGCATCCGCAATACATTAAGAATTGTACAATCCGCAATTATTTTTCTGTACCTTTTACATAGAGGGTTTGTACAATTATTTTTCTGCACCTTTTACATAGAGGGTTGTACAAACCGGAAATATAAATTTTTCTAAATTGCGGTTTGTATAACCCGCAATGCATTTACCTGCAATGTAAATGTATTTAATACATGTTGTCAAGTAACACTACACTACGTAATCATGTAATTAAATGAAGAGTCTATTTTGTTGGTTGTACCCTTATTCTCATTCTAAATAAGAGTCTATATTCACCCAATCATGTAATTAAATGAAAAGTCTCTATAATGAAATATTCACTCCTCTTTCTTAATTGGTTTCATTTCAAATTCAATTAAAATAAAACTAAACTAATTAAATTAAGGCAAATGAAGAGTTCTTGTAAGTTCACTTCTTGATTGGATTTCATTTCAAATTCAATTAAAATAAAATAAAATAAATTTAATTAAGATACTTTTAACTATCTCTTTCTTTTCTTATTAAATTCTAAAATCTCAGTCACACCTTATTTTAATAGAAAAAGGAAGAGATGGTTAAAGTGTTTTATTTTAATTGACTTTGAAATGAAATCCAATTAGGAAATGAACTTACAGATTTGAAATGGGTATAGAGGAGCATAAGAGACTCTTTGTTTGAAATGGGCATAGAGTAGCAGAAGAGACTTTTTATTTAATGAGTATAATAGACTCTTCAATAGGGTTGGAACTTGAAATGAGGATAAGGGCCAGCAAAATAGACTCTTCATTTAATTACCTAAACTCTTCATTATAGATTCTTCATGGTAGTGAGTGGCGTTACTGGGTAGTGAGTAGTGTTATAGTGACAACACTAATTAAAAAAATTTTTATTGGGTAGTGAGTGGTGTTATAGTAACAACACATAATAAAAAATATTTAAATGCATTGCAGGTTGTACAAACCGTAATACAAAAAAAATTATAAATATATGTACAATTTATAATGATAATATTTTTTAATTAAATTACAGTTTGTGCAATCTGTAAAGAGTAAAAAAAAAATTGAATTGCAATTACCATTGATGAAGGATATTTTTCTCTTTTTCTTAATGCTAAAATGGAAATATGCAAAATTACGGAGGTAGAGGAAGTCAGGTGCAGAAGAATCACTCTAGCCCAGATATCCTACATTACTTACTTACAAGTTTGTTTATTTTTATTCTGTATAATTTAATACACAGAGTTGGCCTCTTAATAATGGTTCTTGTGTCCACTAAGGTCAATGGAGGCCCAATCATCATACATGTTTCTGGTTAGGGTTCTAGATCTTTTGTTTCTTTATTATGTGAGTGTTTTGACTGGATGATTTTCCATCAAAAGAGTTTAACGACTATATTATGACTTTTTCTCCGGTTTCTATTCCTTACAAGCTCAAATTAAACATTTAGAATTTTATTGCTCTGGAGAACTTTTTTCTTAGCTTTCTATAAGAGAAAAGTAATGAATCCTACAACGAAAGTTGAAGTCAAATTCTTTCAGTTTCTTTTTTTTTTTTTTTTTTTAAAATTATTATTTTAATTTTTTTTTTTTTTTTTTTTTTTTTTTTTTTTTTTTTTTTTTAAAAATAAGCAACTTAAATTTTAATTTTATTCTAATTCTTCAAATTTACGGTTTTTATAAATTGTCTTTAGATTTTT